>Ga0315903_10000147_pt1 | contig 101537 bp, 81 predicted proteins | sample LakEriMetagenome_7_FD_203524 | JGI IMG/M metagenome (GOLD analysis project Ga0315903, IMG submission 203524) | Freshwater fungal communities from buoy surface, Lake Erie, Ohio, United States - Buoy 2 MA119 | ecosystem: Environmental > Aquatic > Freshwater > Lake | place: USA: Lake Erie, Ohio... | reverse complement strand
CTGAGCAACTAGTAAAACTAACACAAGTTGAGCTTTTTGATGCCGCATATCTCTTATACGGTTATGCTACATATATTCAAGATGAAATAAATAAGAACAAAGTGGCATTAAATTGGTGCAACGATCAAATGGAAAAACTCATTGTAAAAAATAGTAACGAGTTTGGTCAGTACACAAAACACGAATCTAAGAAACATATATTAGCAAATATGAATTCTTATGCAGCTTCTTTAGAAAATATGCGTGAAATAGCAGAGGCTAGGCTGCAATCATTAGACGGCAAAGTATTTGAACTAAAGAGAAAAGCCGACATATTACTTGAGAAAGGTAAACGATCATGAGTATGAACGATTTTATAAACATGCTTAACGATGAGCAAAAACAAGCTTTGTTAAAGGCACTGGTTGGCGATAGTCAAACATTGTCTAGCATTCCACAGGAAGTAAAAAAGGAAAGCATAAAACAAATACAATCTTCCACGCCCCCTGCAAGTGTGAATGAAGATTTTACAATGTTTAAGCAGGAAAGTACTTCTAATACTAGGAGAAAAGAACAAGTGAGAGCCAGAAAGAATGAGTGGCAAGATACCGGTGAATTTAGGGATGTAGAAACTCCCCAGTTTGAAAAAACCCCTCGCCGTCGCCAGCCACATAAAAAGGTTGAGGTAGAATGCCACGTTTGTGGTAAAACATTTAAAGAAGACGCACGATTCGTTCACGGCGACTATTATCGCTGTAACCGATGCACTGGAAAGTGATATGGAAACTAAGTTAACTGATATTGGTTCAGAAAGAGCGGTTTTAGCTGGACTGTTGCAGCATGGTATAGATGCATATGTATCTGTATCAGATGTGATAAGCCAAGATAGCTTTGGTCATTTTAATAATCAAGTATTATTCAAATGTATTGAAAAAGTTATATTGAATGATCAAAAGGTAGATATACCATCTATTTTATCTGCATCAGAACAGCTTAGTCTTTCTGAAAGTATAAACACAGATCAAGAGTTGAAGTACATAAAGTCTTTAATGGACTTCCCGATCAATAAAGATAATGTGTTTAGCTTTGCAATACAGATGAAGAAGTTTGAATTTGCACGTAAGATAAAAGGTCTTACAGCAAAAATCCATAAGGATATAGATGACGTTACGGGATCAGAATCTATAAATGAAATTATACAAATACTAGAAAACCCAGTTACAGATTTTTTACGAGAAGACGATAGTGGTGATCTTCCAGAGAAAATTGGCAAGGATGCCAAACAATATTTAGAATTTCTAGAAGAGAACAAATGTGATATCATAGGAATACCAACGGGCTTCAACAAGTACGATGAAGCAATCGGTGGAGGATTAAGAAGGAAATGCGTTGACTTAATATCAGCACGACCAAAGGTTGGTAAAAGCGTATTTGCTGATAATGTAGCTTTAAATGTATCTTCTAAAGGAACACCGGTACTGATGTTAGATACTGAAATGAGTAAGGAAGATCATTTGAATAGATTATTAGCAAACATAAGCGGAGTTCCAATCAATGAAATTGCTACCGGTAGATTCACAGAGGATGATGAAAAACGACAAAAAGTATTAGACGCTATTGAAAAGATTGAATCCATACCGTATAGTTACGTTAGCGTTGCAGGAAAACCATTTGAACAAATACTCAACTTGATTAGACGATGGGTAATGCAAGACGTTAGAATGGATGACAATGGTAAAACAAATAACTGTCTAATCATATACGATTATCTTAAATTGATGTCTTCTAGCTCAATAACTAATAACATACAAGAATACCAAGCACTGGGCTTTCAAATTACTTCTCTTCATAATCTTTGCGTAAAGCTTGATATACCATGCCTTTCATTCGTTCAGCTGAACCGCGATGGTATAACTAAAGAAAGTACAGATGCTGTTAGCGGCTCAGATAGACTAATTTGGCTATGTACTTCGTTTAGTATCTTCAAAGCTAAGTCGCCAGAAGAGTTGGCGGAAGATGGTCCAAATGCTGGCAATAGAAAATTAGTTCCTATTGTATCAAGACACGGCGGCGGATTAGACGATGGGGATTACATAAATATGGTTATGCAAGGATCACATGCCAAGCTAAGAGAACTAAAGACCAGAAATGAATTTAAGAATCAACCAGTAGGAGATACTGGTATGGTAGATCAAGATACACTAGATAAACTAAAAATAAATGGACTTGCAGAAGATCAAGAGTGAACTAAATAATCGTGCGGAAGAAGTATTTTCAAGCCTTGGTATGAAGTACGAGGTTTTAGGAGATAATATATATTGTAATTGTCCTGTACATGATGGCAGTGATAATCCAAGAGCTTTTTCTTTTTCAAAAGATAAAGGCATATGGAAGTGTTGGACTAGAGATTGTCAAGAGCAATATAGGAACGATATCTTTGGAGTCATTAGAGGATCACTATCAAAAGAAACTGGAATTGATGCTGGTTTTTCAGAAGCCCTAAAGTGGTCTTGTAGTTTTCTAGGTATAAATAAACAAGGCAAATCTAAAGTAGTTTCTAAGCCCAAGCTTGAAGAAGATGATTTCTCTAAGCTCGTAAATACCATAAACTCTAGTATTGCTCTAGATCAAGATTATCCAGCAATTAAAGAAGACATTTGTTCAGAATTACCATCGAAATATTTTCTTTCTAGAGGTTTTAAACCAGAAACATTAATACATTTTGGTGTTGGAGACTGTACTGATAAATCATCCAAGTTATATGATAGATCTATTATACCTATCCATAATGACACTGGGGAAAAGGTCATAGCATGTATAGCTAGATCGATTAAAGAATATAAGCACCCTAAATTTTTGCTAGACCCCAAAGGTTTTGACAAAAGATATTTTTTTTATAATTATCACAGAGCTATAATCAATGTACGCAAAACTTCTTCACTAGTTTTGGTAGAGGGTCAGGGCGATGTATGGAGACTTCATGAGGCTGGCATCACACAATCTATGAGTATTTTTGGAAGAACTCTTAGCAAAGAACAAGAAACAAAACTGTACAAAATGCCACTTACGCATATAGTAGTTCTAATGGATAACGACCAAGCTGGAAGAGAAGCGAAGGTACAGTTACAAAGACAGCTAGGCAGAATGTATAAGCTATCTTTTCCAAGAATACCAACTAAAGACGTTGGTGAAATGAGCGTAGAACAAATCAATAAAATAGTAATACCACAAATTCGGGGAATAGTTAATGGTTAAAATAATAGGTATATCTGGTAGAAAACAGTCTGGGAAAAATACCATTGCTAATTATATCAATGGTGATATTTTACAGGGTAAGTCAATGATTGAACAATTTTTTATTGAGGATGACGGTAATCTAGCAATACAGACTAAAGACTCTACAGGGACCAGTGGCTATGGAATATTCGATGTTACTAGAAAAGACAATACATTTGTTGAATATGCACAAAGAGAATTGTGGCCTTATGTAAAGGTATACCATTTCGCAGATTACTTGAAAGACATGTGCGTAAACTTGTTTGGATTCAAGCCAGATAATGTATATGGCACAGATGATCAAAAAAATGAATTAACAAGTATCAAATGGGAAGATATACCAAATAATAATGATAATAAATCGGGATATATGACACATAGAGAATTTTTGGAGCATTTTGGAACAAAGATTATACGAAAAATAAAGTCAACCGCTTGGGTAGATGCTACAATAAATAAGGTATTGAGTGAAAAATCTCGGTTAGCAATTATACCAGATGTACGATTTCCTAATGAGGTAAAATCTATAAAAGACAATGGAGGTATTGTCATACGTCTTACAAGGAATATATTCAACAGTGATTCTGAGTCCGAATCATCACTAGATAGTGATAAATTTGATTGGCATAATTTTGATATGGTCATTGATAATCATAATATGACACTAGAAACTTTATGTTGTGAACTTAAAAATAATACTTTTTGGAGAATTTGAATGCTAGTAACATACATAAGGTCATCTAGTTATAACAATTACGCCTATTGCCAAATGCAATACTTTATAACCTATGTTCTGGGTCATCAACCTGACAGTGGCAAGAAAGCAGAACTTGGAACAATAGTGCATAAAGTTTTAGAGGTATTAGCCAAATTAAAGTTATATCAGCAAACCAATGAGAAAAAACTAAAGTTATCAATCACAGATGATGCACTTGGAGACATATCTATCAAAAAGAATGAGTTTCTTCAAAGCAGTCTAGTGGAGCAATTAATATCTAAAAGTTTTGAGTTTTATACATCTAGCTCCAAAAACTCTTTTACAAACTCGGATAAAAAGCAATGTGCTGAATTAGTCTGGAACACATTAAAATATAATGATGGACAATTTGATCCAAGACATAGGAAGATAGTGGCAGCAGAACCACATTTTGATATCCCAATCGATGAAGATTGGGCATTTTATGAATACGAAATAAATGGTGAGAAAGTAAAGGGACAGTTAGCCATAAAGGGAACTATTGATTTAGTCACTGAAACTGATGATGGAATAATAGAGGTAATAGATTGGAAAACCGGCAAAAGGTTAGATTGGGCTACTGGCGAAGAAAAAACATACGAAAAGCTATGTGCAGATCCACAATTATTACTATATAATTATGCAATTTCTAAGCTGTTTCCAGACTATAAACAGTCTATAATGAGTATCTTTTTCATAAAAGATGGCGGTCCTTTTTCAATGTGTTTTGATGAAAGTGATCAGAATAAGTTCAAAAAGATGCTAAAAAACAGATTTTTAGATATAAAACAAAACAATACACCGCAGCCAATATCACAGAACAGAGATAATTGGAAATGCACTAAATTATGCCATTATTGCAAGCATAACTGGCCGGGGACAGATCAGAATATGTGTATATACATAGAGAATAACTTAAAAACTAATGGTATGGATCACACTATTAAGGAATGCACAAGGGAAGGCTTTAACATAGGATTTTACTCCGCTCCGGGTTAATATGGATAAATTACTAACAATAGGAATGGCAACACACGATGACTATGATGGAGTATTTTTCTCCATACAGTCATTACGCATGTATCATGATATATGTAATACAAACAATGTAGAATTTATTGTTTTAGACAATAACTCTGCTAGTGAACATGGAAAAGCTTGCAAATCATTTATTGAAAATCAAGTACACGGAAAGTACATCATTAATACTGATCAAAATAGTTCTTTCAACAAATACAAGATAGTAGACCACGCCACTGGGAAATATGTATTAATTATAGATTGCCATGTGTTAATAGAAAAAAATGGAATAGATAATTTATTAAAATACTTCCAAGACAATCCAAACTGTAAAGACTTAATACAAGGACCGCTATGGTACGATGATTTAAAAAATATATCAACACACTTTGATCCCACATGGCGTGGCGATATGTTTGGGATATGGGCTACAAACAAGGAAAAATATGACACTGGCCTCCCGTTTGAAATACCAATGCAGGGTATGGGTATGCTTGCGTTCGAAAGATCAAACTGGGTTGGTATCAATCAACACTTTAAAGGTTTTGGTGCAGAAGAAGGATATATAGCAGAAAAGTTCAAAAGAAGAGGAGGCAAAAACATATGCCTTCCATACTTAAAGTGGAACCATAGATTTGGTAGACCTAACGGTGTAAAATATCCACTAATTCTAGAAGATAGAATTTGGAATTATTTTATAGGATGGCTAGAGATAACACAAAATCCAAATGACATAATGATATCAAGTATATACAACTATTTTAGAAATAGAATACCAAAAGACAAACTAGATAATATGCTTCAAGAAGCTATATCAACATTAGGAGACAAAAATGCCACTTCCAAAGAGAAATAAAGATGAAAATAAAGATAAATTTGTTTCAAGATGCATGAGTAATGAAACTATGAAAAGTGAATATCCAAATTCACAACAGAGAGTAGCAATTTGCATAGATCAAGCAACAGCCGATTGCGGCTGTATAGAAGCGGCAGATTTCAAACTACAGGTTGAAGCATTTGGTTATGAAGAAGAAATTAACGAAAATAATCTTCATATACCATTAGCAGCAGAATATGAAGACTTTGGAGAGATAACAGAAGAATACGATATAGCGGCAGAAAGACCCGGATTATGGGAAAACATTCGTAAGAAGAAAGAGCGAGAAGGTAAGAAGTATAAACCAGCAAAACCGGGAGATCCAGACCGTCCAGATCCAAAATCTTGGAAAAAGGCACAGTCTGAAGATGGCAGTGAAATGGCTATTGAACAAATACAAAAGATGCATGATCAACTTATGGAAATCGTTATGAAATTAAAAACTATGTCTTTAGACGTAGAATTCCAAGATTGGACCAAGGATATGATTTCTAAGGCTGAGATTTATGTACAAAACGTATATGACTTTGTTAAGTATTATGAACCCGGTAAGTATGAAGATGAATACACCGACAAAGAAAAAGACGATGAAGAAGAAGTAGAAGAGCCTTCAGAAGTTGAGACAGAAGAACCAGAAATGGAAATGGAAGAAGGTGCCTATGAATATCAAGATCCAAAGACCGGAGAAATCTATACTTATAGGCGAAAAGGTTATTATGAAAGAGATGGAAGAACTTTAATGTATATGGGTGAAGCAAGCGAATACCAAGGAAGAAAGGTAACGCTCAACAAACCATTTAGAACTCCTAGTGGCCCCAAGAAATTTGCGGTTTATGTCAAAAATGAAAGTGGCAATGTTGTTATTGTAAGGTTTGGTGATCCAAACATGACCATCAAAAAGAACATTCCAGAAAGACGAAAAAGCTTTAGAGCTAGACATAACTGCGACAATCCGGGTCCAAAATGGAAAGCCAGATATTGGGCTTGTAAGAGTTGGTGAGCTTCATAACGGTGGGATTCTAGTGTCTAAAAGAATACAAGATATAGATGTGTTAATTCAGCAGAAGAAGATAAATACTCTCACATACACAGATAATCCAAAATTTCTTGAAGTTAAGTACAACTTAGATTGGAAAAATATACTAGATCCCCCACCGGCCAATGATAGTATAATAGTAGCAAATGAATTAAATTACTTATCTAGACTTACATCTAAGATTTCAGATAATCAAAAAAAATTAATAAAATCAGTTGATAAAGATCCAAAATATTTATTCAATGATGTTTTGTTGAAAAAAGAACTTGACTTTCCAGATGAAATGTTTGACAGATATTACAGTATTTTAAAAAATTGCATTCTTAATGTCAAATATCATTTTAATAGAGTAAGACCAGAGTATTTGGGAGATTTATTAAGTAAAAAAATCTATGTTATAGAATCAGATACAACAAAAACTCCATCGTATCCTTCTGGTCATACTTGTTATGCCATGCTAGCTTGCATATTATGTTCAGAATTATATCCCAGTTTGATATCAGAATTTAGAGAATGCGTAAAAATTACAGCTTTTTGCAGAGAAATGCAAGGAGTACATTACCCATCAGACAACAAAGCGTCTGTACTTTTTACAGAGTCGATAATTAGTCAGTTGCAAAAAGAACTTGCGTAAGCTACAATAAGCTGAACCACGTTAATTTGAACAGGAGAGTTGCATGAAATGGTTTCCACTTAAAAATTATACCCATTATAGTCTATTGCGTGGTTTTTCTAAGCCAGAAGAATTGGCCCAAAAGTGTAAAAATAATGGATATACAGCATGTGGTATCTGTGATTATAAAACACTATCCGGCGCAGTAGCCTTTTATAAGGCTTGCAAAAAGCAGGGGATAAAGCCCATTATTGGATGCTCCTTTGATTTTGCTACACTCTTTGCTAAGAACAAAGAGGGTTGGTATGAATTGATTGAAATGGTTTCGGCGTTGGACGAAAACGGTAAACTCCCAAGAGATTTTGATAGTCTAGAGGTCAGTAAAAATCTTATTAGTATTAGTGCTTTTAATAGCCAAAGCGACTCTATGCCTATTAGTTATTATACTAATCGTGAAGATGCCAAGCTTCATAGAATATTATTATGTTCAGACATGAAGACTACTCTACCTAAAATAAAAAAGAGTATTAAACCAGACGGTAGTGTAGATTCGAAGTATCCACAAGAACATATGGATAAACTAGTATATTTTATGCAAGACTCATTCTATGTAAAAAATAAGAGTGAATCTGAAGGTCTAGATACATCTAAGCTAAAAACGATTTACGATCAATGCGAAGACTATGATATTCTTAGTAAGCCAATGCTTCCAAAATTTGAATGTCCAAAGGGTGCATCAGAAGAAGATTATCTCAAAGAATTATGCCGTGTTGGCTGGAAGAAAATATTAATAGATCAAAACAAGGTATCAAAAGAAGAAGATAAGCAGAAGTATCTTAGTAGATTTAAAGAAGAGTTTGACGTTATTAAGGATGCTAATCTATTCGGATATTTCTTAATTGTGCATGATATTATACAGCACGTTAATGATATGGGGTGGCTTTCTGGTCCCGGTAGAGGGTCTGCCGCCGGATGTTTGATTTCATACTTAATTGGTATCACAAAGATTGACCCAATAGAGTTTGACCTTCTATTTGCACGATTTTATAACGCTGGACGAAATACGGCTGATCACATATCTTTACCAGATATTGATATGGACGTTCCCGGCACTAAACGTGATGAAATTATATCATATATAAAAGACAAGTATGGTCATGAAAGAGTAAGCCAAATGTTAACGTTTGGTAGATTACAGGGAAAGAGTGCAATAAAAGAAATATTGCGTGTTAATGAAGCCTGCTCTTTTGCGGAGATGAATGCTATCAGCAATTGCATTCCAGACGAGGCTAAGATTTCAGATCAATTAGCAGAAATGGACGATGAAGATAGATCTATCATAAAGTGGGCATTGATAAATAATGCCGATGCACTACGGGACTTTTGTAGATTATCAGAAGACGGTAAGTTAGAAGGAGAGTATGCTGAATATTTTGAGCAAGCTATTCAAATAGAGGGTACATTTAAAACTCAAGGTAAACATGCCGCTGGAGTGGTTATATCTGCTGAACCTTTACAGCAAGTATGTCCAATGGTAAAGCAAAAGGGATCATCTGAAAAGATTGCCGGATTAGAAATGTCAGATTTAGAAGCGTTAGGCCATGTAAAGTTTGACGTTTTAGGTATTAATCTTCTTGATAAAATTATGAAAATAGAGGAGATCGTTGATGATAGACAAAATAAATGAATTGATAAACATATCTAGTTCTAGGGACGAAGTGTTCTTAAGTATTTTGAATACTTTTTCTAATAAGTCGGTTAATATTTTTCAAATTGGTGCCATAGAAACACTAGATAATTATTTATTTAGGATAGGTTCTGGTTGGTCAGATATAGTATTTGGTAACTATATAAAGAAAAATGGTGGAACATTTACTATAGCAGATATATCTTTAGACCACTTAGCACACTCAAATTTAATTGCCAGCCAGTTAGGTTATAATGTCAATCTTTGTTATGGCAACGGATTAGATCATATTACTCCAGAATACAATATTTATTATCTAGATGGAAGTATAGATCCAGCCGAAACCAAAAATCAGTTTGATAAAATATTATCTTTTAACCTAAAAGATATCTATATATGTGTTGATGATTTTTCCATTAAAGGAACAACAATAGATCTTTCCATATATCCATTTAAAATTCACAAGATAGAAAAGGGGCTAGGAGTATTACATTATCATGGCTAATAGAGACTATATTATATTTGATTTTGAAACTGGAAGTAGAAATCCTCACAGAACCCAACCAACACAAATAGCTGCTATTGCTTTAGACGGCAGAAGCTTAACAGTAAAGGGGCAATTTAATAGTGAAATCAAGCCTATTTTTGACGAGGATAAGGCACGGGCAGCGGGATTCGATCCAGTAGAAGATGAAGCATTAAAGATCACTAAAAAGACTAGAGAGCAACTAGAACTAGCACCCTCTCTAAAAGCGGTATGGACTAAATTTACTAAGTTTGTTGATCAGTATAATTGGAAAGGTGATGCATTTTTTAATCCTATCCCAGTTGGGTTCAATATCATTGGCTTCGATATGCATATAATTAACCGTTTATGCAGAGACTTCGGACCTTGGGATAAAGAAAGAGAACAACAGAAACTATTTAGTAGAGTCTATAAGATAGATATAATGGATAATATATTCGCGTGGACAGAAAGCGATCCAAGTGTTAGATCTATTAGCATGGACTCACTACGAGAAAGAATGGGGCTATCATTTGACAATGCACACGACGCATTACAGGACGTTAAGGATGAAGCTAATATATTCATAAAGCTCATGAAGACTCATCGTGCGGTGTATCAGAATATGAATTTTGATAAGGCATTTGCTGACGGAAATTTATATGTCAAATAAGATTTGCCCAAAATGTGGACAATTTAAGGATGAATCTGAATTTCGATATAGACAAAGATCAGAAGATAATTCCTTATTAAGAACATATACAAATTGTAAATCTTGTGAGCATAAAATAAATACATTACTAATCAAACTTAAAAAGGAAAACAATCATACTAAACCGATCAAATGCGAATGTTGTGGAAAAAGTGGAAAATTACACTTAGATCATTGCCATAAAACAGATTTATTTCGCGGATGGCTATGCAATAATTGCAATGTAGGGATGAGTAGATTAGGAGATAACATAGAGGGCTTAATTCAAGCATTGAATTACTTATTGTCGAGGAATAAATGATCGATATTGATTATAATGATAAAGCAACTTGGCAGTTATTCGCAGAAGGTAAAACTAAGGGTATCTTTCAATTAGAAAGTAACCTTGGAAAGTCTTGGTCTAAAAAATTAGCACCAACCAATCTAGAAGAACTTTCTGCATTAATTGCTATTATTAGACCGGGAACTTTGAAAGCTTTCGTTGATGGCAAAAGCATGACCCAGCGATATGTAGACAGAAAGCATGGAAGGGAAGAAGTAACCTATTTACATCCGGCACTAGAAGACATATTAAAGCCAACATATGGAGTTCTTGTATATCAAGAACAATCCATGCGTATAGCTGAAAAAATTGCTGGATTTAATCTACAAGAAGCTGATGTTCTTCGTAAGGCTATCGGAAAGAAGAAAGCCGATCTTATGAATGAAGTCAAAAAATCATTTATAGCAGGAGCAGAGCGAGTAGGAACCGTTTCTAAGGAAGACGCTGAACAAATCTTCGGATGGATTGAAAAGTCTGCACGATATGCTTTCAATAAGTCGCACAGCGTTTCATATGCAGTATGCTCCTATTGGAGTGCGTATTTTAAGGCCCACAATACCAAAGAGTTCTTCTTATCATATCTATACTATGCTAACGAAAAACAAGACCCTCATCAAGAAGTCTACGAATTAATATCAGAAGCAAAACTGTTCGATATTGAGACTAGAACACCAAGTTTGACCAATTTTGATCGTAAGTTCAATATCAAGGATGGAAAGATATACTTTGGTATTAAAGATATAAAGTCATTAACTGGTGCTACTGGCGATAAGTTAATTGAGACTATTATAGTCGCAGAACAAGATTTAGGAAAAAGCGTCGATAAGTTTACTTGGCTAGAAATTCTATTATTTATCGGGGCAAATATTAGCTCTACATCTTTTAAGGCTCTAGCTTCTATAGGATTCTTTAGAACCATCAAAGGCAGTGTAAGCCGAAACAAAGCTTTGTATGACTACGAGATATATAGGACTCTTACCAAATCAGAACAAACTTGGATATTAAACAACTATACCACTAAAAAATGGAATACATTTATGGATTGCTTAAAGGACTTAGCACCTACCAAAAAGGAGGGTGGAGGAACTAGCAAAGCCGATAGAAAACAAGCTATAGAAAATGAAATACAATTATTAGCTAATCCACCGTATGACTTAGAAGATGATCCAAGTTGGATAATAGATCAAGAAATTAAATTCTTAGGTTGTCCAGTTACTATGACCAAGGTTGAGACTTCTGACACTTCTGCCGCCAATACAACTTGCAAAGAGATTGTGAATGGTAAAAAGGGCAAAGATATGTGCATAGTAGCAAATATACACAGACTGTCAGACTATACAATAACTAAGGGAGAATCAAAAGGGCAAGTTATGTCATTCCTAACAATAGAAGATGACACATGTATATTAGATAGCGTAATAGCATTTCCAAAAGTGAGAGAAAAATATAAGTATATTCTGTATGAAGGTAATAATTTAATATTTTGTGGGTCAGTCGGCGTCAATGATACATCTTTTATTGTTGAAAAAATTCATGAAGTATGATAGTTGTTTTTTTCTTGTGTCGCTGCTAATATAATAAGATAAGGAGAGATTGATGAATATATGTTCTTTTACCGGATACCTTACAGAAAATCCAAGAGTATCTGTTGTCAATGATATTGTTTTGGCAGAATTTACCATGGTGGTCTATACATATCGCAAGACTAAGAGTGGCGAGAAGAATAGGATACCTACTTATATACAGTGTGAGGCATGGCATACTGGTGCCGAAACCTTAGAGAAGTATGCTACAAAGGGTACAAAACTTGTTGTTAATGCATCTGCCAAGCATCCATCAAAAGACAGTTATGAAATAGTATTTAGGGTAAATGAGTTTGATTTCTGTCATGGTGATATTGAGGATTAAATGATACCAAATAATATTATATTAACTTACAAAAATGATAAGATTCCAAAGTATGTTTTTGATAATATAAAACTACTAAATCCAGAAAAGAATATACTGTTTTTTACAGATGAAGATGTGGTAAAATTTCTTCTAAAAGAATATGACTCATCGTATGTTGACTTTTTCCATGGCGTAAAACTTGGATGCACTAAAGGAGATTTTTTTAGATATTGTTACTTGTTAAAGTTTGGTGGATATTACTGCGATGTTGATATTAAACATGTAGAACCTATTGATCATTATACAGCAGATAATCTTGAATTTTTTAGTGTTAATTCTGCAATAGGTCCAATGACATTTCAAGCTTTATTATATTGCGAAAGCGAACACCCAATTATATTAGATTGTATAAAAGATATAATGAATCCAGAAACAGCCAAAGATTTATTTTATCAAACAACAGAACATATGTACAAAAATATAAAAAAATACTTAGACATCACATCTATGATTCAACCAACAGTATATATGATAAATAATAAAGCTATACAAATAGCTCAAGAATATCAATTAAATTCGACATATGTATGTATTTACGGAAATAAAATAATAGCATTGTCGAGATATCCAGAATATCAAAGGGAAGTAGGATTCATATGAGAAAACCAAGAATATTATTTTGCAGCGAAGCTACATTTTTGAACACCGGATATGCTACATATACTAGAGAGATTTTGAATTATCTCCACAGTACTGGTAAATATGAACTTGCAGAAATGGCTTCTTATGGAGAAAGAAATGATCCACGGGCATCATCTATACCGTGGAAATTTTATGGCGTTGTCCCAGATGCTTCGTGTTCTGAGGAAGAAAAAAATCAGTATAATCAACAGCCAGTAGCACAATTTGGTGAGTTAATGTTCGAATCTGTTTGTCTTGACTTTCTTCCAGATATAGTGTGTGATATTCGTGATTTTTGGATGTTAGACTTTGCAGAAAGATCGCCATTTAGAAAATATTTTAAATGGTGCATTATGCCAACCGTAGATGCTAGACCACAAGCAAGACAATGGATAGCAACTTATGAATCTGCTGATGCATGTTTGACATATTCTGAATGGGCTGGAGAAGTATTGAAGCAACAATCGGGTGAAAAAATCAAGTATATAGGAATTTCACCGCCATCGGCCCATCATGCTTATCGCCCCATAGAAGACAAAGAAGGGTTAAGATCATCTATGGGTATTGATCCTAACGCAAAGATCATTGGCACCGTAATGAGAAACCAGCGTCGTAAATTATATCCAGATCTTTTTCAAGCATTTAGATTATTATTAGACAGAGTAGAAGACAATTCTAATTATTATTTGTATTGCCATACCAGTTATCCCGATCTTGGATGGGATATACCAGAGCTATTACAACAATATCAATTGTCCTCTAAGGTATATTTTACATATATATGTGGCCAAACCGGCAAACCATTTCCATCCTTATTCAAAGGTGCCATAGCACAATCTCCATTTACTGGACAATTTGGTGCATCATTGTCTAATGTCAAAAATGGTGTAGAATATGAAGATTTGTCTAAGATAATTAACTTGTTCGATCTTTATGTTCAATATGCTAACTGTGAAGGTTTTGGATTACCGCAAGTTGAAGCAGCGGCATGTGGCATCCCAGTAATGGCTACAGATTATTCTGCTATGGAAAGTGTAGTAAGAAATCTTGGCGGTATACCATTGGCCCCAAAAGCTTTGTACAAAGAGTTAGAAACTGGATGTTTCAGAGCAGTACCAGATAACGAATTAGCCGCACAAAAGTTTAAAGAATTTTTTGAACAACCAATCGGTATAAGAAAGAGAATGGGCTTTGAAACAAGACAAGCATTTTTGAAACATTATCAATGGGATCAAAGCGGAAGGGCTTGGGAAAAATTCTTTGATTCTGTAGAAATCTCAGACAATTTCGAAAATTGGAAACAACCACCAAGAATAGTAACGGCTAAACCAAAACCCGATCCAATTCCGACTAATGTCAATTATAAGGATTTAGCCAAATGGTTGATAGTTGAAGTTCTTGGAGAGCCAGAACGATTAAATTCATATTTTGAGTCTAGAATTGTAAGAGATTTAACATACAAAAATCACACAGCTACTACTGGCGGTATGTACTTTAATGAAAGTTCTTCCATGTTTGATGGTAAACAAAATAGAAGTCCTTTCGATTTTAGTATAGCATATGATCAGTTAGCATATTTGTCGCAAAGACGAAATTATTGGGAAGAAAAGAGAATAGAAATGTTGAAAGCTAGAGGTATGATATGAAAGTACTATACATAGGTCATTACAAAGAAAATAGCGGGTGGTCACAAGCTGCCATGGATTTAATTCAAGCTATAGATTCCGCTGGTATAGATATTGTATGTAGAAACATAAAGTTAACATCAAAAACATTCAATACGCCAAATAAAATAAAAGAGTTAGAAAATAAATCTCTTGATAACATTGATATATGTATTCAGCATTTATTACCTCATCATTTAGTGGGAACATCAAAGTTTAAGAAAAATATAGCATATTATGTCGGGGAATCCACAACATTAAAGTACAATAATTGGAAATCCAACCTGCATATTATGGACGAGATTTGGGTTCCGAACCAAACTCAATTAAATAATATGAAAAAAGATGGTTTCAATAACTTGAAATGTGTACCACACGCATTTGATTTAGCTAAATATTCACAGAAACAAACTTCACAAATAAATTTTGGTGATAAAAATAACACTTTTAAATTCTATTATATAGCAGACTTAAACCAGCGAAAAAATATAGAATCCGTAATAAAATGTTTTCATAGTGAATTTTTTAGACACGAACCAGTTTCTTTAGTATTGAAGGTAAAAAAGTTTGGTGTTAATCCAATAGAGCTACAAAAACAGGTTCAAAACATGTGTCTTACTATTAAGAATACATTAAGAATCTATCCATCGATAGATGACTACCATAAGGAAATAATTATTACTGATGATATGTCATCTGAAGAAATTAATATTTTGCACCAATCGTGCGATTGCATGGTTAATACAACTCATGGCGAGGGATGGTCTATACCATCATTTGATGCCATGTGTTTTGGAAAGACTCCGATATGCAGTAATGAGGGTGGTCCAAAAGAATTTATTAAAGATAAAAACACCGGTACTCTAATAAGTGGTATATATTCTGTTTGCGAACACTCGGACTCCGCATTTCCAAATATATTCACAGGAAGAGAGTCTTGGTTTGTTCCAGATGAGGAAGAAATAAAGTCAGCTATGAGATTTTACTATGAGAATAAAGATTCTATAGATAGAAATAAGGGTCTTGAGAATGCAAAACAATTCTCATACGAAAATGTTGGTAACTTGATAAAGGAATTACTAAATGCTTAATAATATAACTAGTAGAATAATAGATATAGCTAATAGTGAACAAAAGAAAAAATACAATATTTTAACCTTTCCTACTCACGAAAGGTATGAAACAGAGCTATGTAAAACAGAACATGAATTTTACTCTATAAACATTTCTAATGCTAAAAAGTGGAATGTCAATCAGACAGAGGTTCCAACAAATTATCACATATTGCCAGAAAATCAATTATGTAATTATCTAAATTTTGACTTGATCCTTGTACAAAGTAAATTTGGACAATTTCAAACAGCACAAGACATAAATAGACAATTGGGTTTACCAATAATATGCCTAGAGCATACATTGCCAACTCCACCATCTATGACTGAAAAACAAGTGGCTCAAATGAGAACTATGCGTGGAGATGTAAATGTATTTATTTCTGAATTTTCTAGACAAGCTTGGGGAATAGATGGTATTGTTATACACCACGGTTTAGATACTAATACTTTTAGACCCACTGGGCAAACACGCGACAGTACAGTCCTTACGGTAGCAAATGATTTTGTAAATAGAGATTATTGCTTAAATTTTAGCGGATGGAAACGTGTTACCAACGGGTTAAACGTCAAACTTGTTGGGGATACTCCCGGCTTATCCACGGCAGCACCTAATATAAATAGTTTAGTAGATTCGTATAATTCATGCTCAGTCTATTTTAATAGCTCAGTATTAAGTCCAATACCAATGTCTTTGCTAGAGGCGATGTCGTGTGGATGTGCTGTAGTATCAACAGCAACTTGCATGATACCAGAAATCATTACTAACGGAAAAAATGGTTTTATATCTAATAATGAAACAGAACTTAGATCCTATATTGAGCTATTACTAAAAGATGATGATCTTAGATCAGAAGTTGGAGAAAATGCACGTAAAACAATAGAATCCAAGTTTTCGGAAAGTCAATTCGTAAGTAATTGGAATGCATTATTTAACAAAGTTTATGAGGAATCAATAAGATGAAAATACAGATTATTAAAGATATATCAGATTGTATAGATGGTTATAATCCAGTACTTATAGAAGACGATAATCTAAATATAGACGTTCCAGATAATTCAATTTCTTCTATTTTAATGATCAATACTATAGAACTAATTTCATATAAAAATATCGATGCTTTCTTGAATAAAATTAGACAATTGTTAAGGCTAAACGGTACGTTAGTAATAACAGGCGTAGACATAAATTGTTTGTCAGTAGATTGTGTCAATAGAGTTTTAGATTGTGCAGTAATGAATGAAGTTATATATAATCGCAAGGCCATCTATGATTGCAAAGAACTATCAGATAAACTAACCTCTCTAGGCATCAAAACGGATAAATTATTATTTAAGGGATCAACGTATGAACTACACGCCACAAGAAAAAATTAGTAATACTAGTTGTAAAGATTGTACGTTTGCAATTTATGATGGCATTACTCAAACTGGATGTAAAGATAATAGAATTATCAAATTTAAAGATGATATAATAGAAGCCTATGATAATGACAAAGAGTTTTTTGTAATAAAGAGACTATGTACTTTATATAGAACTAAAGAGTGGAATGAAGGAATTGCAGATATTGAAAAGGCTAAAAATGAATCACAAGTAACCTTTGACTTATTAATTAACTGCGATAACATTGACATAGAAATGTATGAATATATTAATGCCCTACTTTCAACATTACACTCTAAGATTCAAATTAAATTATTTTATTCCTATAAATCATCTCTTGAAACAAAAAATCAATTAAAAAATCTTTTCTATAATCATCCATCTATTACAGTATCTATGTATTTTGATAAAAAAGAATATATTTACTTGAATGTTATGAAAAGTTCTAGTATGTTTCATGTTTTACTTGATGAAAGCAATTATCTAGACATAGAAAAATTTCTATATAAAATCAATGAATATATAACTGAAGATATGAGGAAAGCTATTATCTTTAAAAGAAACAACCAAACAGCTATTTTAAGTTTGATATGCAGAACACTATTTCCAAATTTATACTTAGATTATGATAATGAATATTTAAATATGGAAAAACAAACTAGAGAAGAGGGCTTATATATTGAGCTGTAAAATGGCAAGATTAAAACAACAAAAAAAGAAATCTACAAAAAAAATTATATCTTCACAAAATGAAGGTTCAAGTATCAGTGTAGTAATATTATGTGATTTGCCGGGATATAGAATGAAGTCTTATGGACCTTCATCTCTGATACAAATTAACAAAAAACTACTGATAGATACGCAAATAGAATGTATAATAAAATGCTTCAATAAATATGAAATAATTGTTTGTACCGGATTTGACAGCGAAAAAATAGTTAAGCATATAAGATCAAAATATAAAAATATCAATATACGCATAGTTGAAAATCAAATTTTTTCATCATGTAACTCATGCGAAGGCGTAAGATTAGCTATCAACAATACTCTGAACAGCAAAGTTCTCATTTTTGATGGTAGCCTGCTCATAAACAAAAAAACTTTGTCTTTGATAGATACTAATAAAAATTGTGTCATAGTAGAACAAAATCCATCAGAAAATTTAGAAATTGGAATAAATGTTAACAAAGAAAATATTGCAGAACATTTTTCTTTTGGTGCATATAAAACATGGTCTGAAGTATTATATTTAAATGGATATGATTCTATAGACACATTTAGAAAGTTTTTAAATCATCAAGACAGCAAAAAAAGATTTGTTTTTGAAGCTTTAAATGACTTAATAAAAAATAGCTATCAAATTTATTGTATAGATAACAAAATACCAGTATATAAAATTAACAATGTGAAAACTTATCACAGCATAAAGGACAATCATGAAATTTTTAATATCTAATTATAGTTCTCCTTGGAATACCGAACCGTTTTATTTTAACGCCGCTTTTTCACTGATTGGTGTTCAGTCTAAAATTTTCAACCCACAGTCAAGTATATATGATGAATGTGATGCATTTTTACCAGATGTGATAATTACACATGTCAGCCACATATCAAAAGATATGCTACATTATATAGTTAACAACAAAAAGATCACATTAATGATCAACACTGATAATATTAAGCTGGAAGATTTGAATCAGTTGTCCTCTTCTCTTGAAAAAACAGGTATAACAGCCATATTTTTTGGAAAAGAAGATATACAACTAACCAATGGAAAATATGTAAAAATTCTTCAATCAGCAGATATCTTTCTCAATAATGGGAGAGGCGACTACAAGATAAATAAACTCATTTTTGTAAACTCACAAGACGATATATCTGAGATAGATGGTAGTTATCATTATACTTCAAGTTTACCAGAGTTATCTAATTATGTAGATTTTATTTTTCCTATTAATATACTAACAACATTGTTTTCTAACTATGACGAAATAGTATTCAAAGATCCATCATATATTGGATCTCAAACAGCATTCAATGCGATATATAGTGGCACAAAAGTTATTTTTGATACAAAAGAATCCAATGACTTGGAACAAATCAATAGTATTTTTAAAGGTGGAAAACTATTGTCATCAGTAAAAAATAAACACACTTGTTTGCATAGAGTCAAATCTTTGTTGTCACAGCTGAATTGTAAAGATATAATAGAGAAACTAGAAAGTGAAATTTCAAAACTATGAGTGTTACAGTAATATTGAGTGGTTTCAAAAGACCATACTCTGCACAGCAACAATATAATGCTATTATAAATCAAACATATAAACCATCAGAGATTATTTTTTGGCAAAATGATTCTGATAAAAAGATTGAATTTCCACCAAGTGTAACATCTAGATGCAAATATATTCGGTCAACAGAAAATTATGGAGTTTGGGGAAGATTTGCAATAGCCATGATGGCTAGAAGTGATTATGTGTGCATAATAGATGATGACACTATACCCGGATTAAGATGGTTAGAAAATTGCATATCAACCATTAAGGAAAATAATGGTATATTGACTACTAGGGGCGTAATTGCTAACCCTAATAAATTGAACCAATATCCGGGTCCAGACAGCTATACAGCATTTGGCTGGTGTAATCCTAATGAAAAAACAGTTCAAGTAGACATAGGGTGCCACTGCTGGTTTTTTGACAGAGATGTATTAAGAGCTTTTTGGGCAGAAGCTCCTCATGCTTTACCTATGAATTATGGTGAAGACATGCATTTGTCATATGTTGCACAAAAACATTTTAATCTAAAAACATATGTCCCTCCACACCCACAAAACGATACTTCATTATGGGGATCTCAGCCAGATACTGGCAAGAAATATGGAGAAGATGCTGTAGCCATATCGTGGAATAGTGTTGCAAATCAAGGGATGAATGATTATTGGAATTTCATATTAAGTAATGGATTCAAACCATTGAGGACAGAATGAAGTTTACTACACCGCCAAATAAAGACTTTCTCTCAGATATTAAGATTTTGGAACATGCACTGAAAAATAAAGAAAATATTAGCTTTTCTAAATTTTGTGATGGCGAATGGTCTGTTATATGTAATCAGCAAATAGATAACAAAGAATTTTGGTTTGATCCAAGTAGTGAAAAGGATCAAATAAAAAGACAGGCTCTAATTAGTGCGTTTCAATATAAGAATCCAAGATATTTTATTGGAATTACTTGTACCAAAGTTTTTGGATTACAAACTCATAGATTTATGAAACAGATATGTAAGCAAGATGAAGAACACTTAACATGGGCAGATATATGGGTAAATTCAAACTATCAGTACTATATCAATAACATATTACCTTTGTATAAGAATAGAAATATAGTATTATTCTGTAATGAGGCTGGAAAAATAGATAAGTTACCATTTGTACCTTATATGGTGGTTCCTCTTAAAAACAATGCTTGGGAATACAATTGGGATTGGGTAGATAATTCTAAGATGCTTCTATCTGCAATGCCAGAAAAAAATATGCTCTTTTTGTTTTGCTGTGGACCATTTGGCAATATATTATGTCATAAATTTACTGAATTATGCGGCGATCACACTTATCTAGACATAGGGTCTACTTTAAATCCATTTTTGGGATCGGCTGGATTTGATAGACATTATTATCTTGGCAATAACTTCTTTTCAAACATGATTGGAGAATGGGACCAATGAATTTAGGAATATATCTATGTAACTTTTCAGACCAAGAGCAATTGATGCACGTTGGCTCTTTTGTAAATAAAAATTTAAACTCTAAGGATATCTATGATATCAGCATTTTTTATGATAATATAGATTTTAACCCACATCATACCCCATGCGGTATGTTTAATTCTACAGACTTATGGAGCTTTAATGGAAATTTAATAGTAACTTCATTAGATGCTTTGGCTACTTCTCTAAGGGTTGTAAATAATATTAACATATTTTATTATCACGGATGGGAAAAAACAAAAAATACATTACATTTAGTTATGTTAACAAAAAATGTCAAAATCATATGCAAGTCAGAAAAAGATGCTAAAGAAATTTATAGATTAACTGGCAAGAAGGCAATTGGAATATCAGAAAATTTTAATAATATCACAGATCTACTATCAAGGTGTGAAGATGAATACAAATCAAATAATAACAATGTATACCAAACAACATAAGAGTACTTATGAAATTGCGGAAGAGTTGAATACTTACCCCAATCGCATAAGACGTATTCTTTTAAAAAGTGGTATTAATCTAAAAACCAAAAGCGAAGCTCAGAAGAATGCTATAGAAAGCGGAACTGCTGTTCATCCTACTAGTGGTAAGGTTAGAACTAAAGAGGAAAAGTTAAAGATTAGTTCTGGTCTTAAAAAGTATTGGGATGATATGTCGGATGAGATGTATAAGTCAAGAGTAGATCAGTCAAAAAAGAGATGGGAATCTCTATCAGATGTAGAGAAGGATAAGATGATGAGTGCTGCTATTAAGAGTATACAGGCGGCTGGTAAAGAAGGCTCTAAGCTAGAAAAATTTTTATATGAAGAAATTACCAAAGGTGGCTACGCTGTTCAATATCATAAGAAGCAACTCATTCAAAACCAAGACATGGAACTGGATATGTACATCCCGTCCATCAAGACTATAATAGAGGTAGACGGACCTTCTCACTTCTTGCCCATTTGGGGAGAAGAAAAACTGCAAAAGCAAATCAAAGCTGACACACAAAAAAGTGGTTTAATATTGAGTAAGGGAATGGTCATAATCAGAATAAAAAACTTATCTGACTCAGTGTGTTTAGCCGATAAAGAAAAGTTGAGACTTGACATTTTGAAATGCTTGGATACAATAAAAGGGTCGTTCCCCCCAAAATCAGAAAGGTACATAGAGATTGAAATATGAGTGATATAGCAGCAATTTTTGAAGAAGTAGAACTCGCTACACCTAGTAATACAAATACCTCAGTAAAGGACATTGTTGTGACAGATGCACCATCGATGCTTTCACCAGAATGGCACGATTATGCGATGACACTGTTTCATCCATCGGAACTTGTAGACGGCCACCCTCTAGTAGCTGGTCTTAGGCGTGTAGCAGAGCTTATACTGGGGCAGATTGTTTATAGCGGACCAACGCAGGTCTTTCCAGTACAGCGTGATGATCATCACGGCAGAGCTACGGTTATATTTAGCGTAGAGTTTGCTAATGGTGTTAGATATGCAGAAGTTGCAGATTCATGGGAAGGTAATACAGACGATAACTTTTGTGCTTATGCCGTTGCTATTGCTAGCACAAGAGCAGAAGCCAGAGCATTGCGTAAGGCTCTTAAAATCAAGGGTGTTGCCGCAGAAGAATTAACCAAGAAGGATACTGCCAAGATTGTTAGAGAAATATCTAACAATAAAGCAGCAAGCGAAGGAGAGTATGACGATCAGAGTAGAATGAGTGATGCACAATACAACTTTATTGATGTAAAGTGTAAGCAACTCAATATCGATGGAGAGAAGCTATTCGCACGTTTTAATGTGGATAGCGGAAAAAAGGTTTCTAAAAAGATCGCTAGTGAGATCATTGATTCACTAAACGATTATCAGCGTGATAAGAGTTCAATTCCACAAGATATTATAGGCTATAAACAGGAGTGGCGTAAATGAAGATTCTATATACAACAAAGAATGGCAGACTACAAGCAGAAATAGAGGGCGAATCACAGAAGGATCTATTTAATGAACTAAGTAGATTTCAAGAAGTATTTGAAGAAACCACATGCAGTAAGTGTGGATCTGATGATATTCGATTTGTGGTGCGTACCGTTGATGATAACCAGTATTACGAACTTCGTTGTATGAAGTGCGGTGCTAGACTATCATTTGGTGTCCACAAGAAGGGTGGCGGGTTATTCCCAAAGCGTAAGGATAACGAAGGTAACTGGCTACCCGATAACGGTTGGGTCAAATGGAATCCAAAGACGGAGAAGCCCGAATGAAATATTTAGCAGTACTATTTATGCTGATAGCATTATCCAAGGATGGATATGCTAATCAGATTTATTTAGTTCCTCAACCTCAACAGATTATTGTTCAACAGCCAGTAATAATTACACAAACTATGGTATATCAAGCACCACAAGTATTTGTAACTGTTCCTGTGCCAGTGGTAGTTTATCCTCAACCAATTATTGATCAAAGAATTTATTGGGGCTATCCTTACTATACAACAACACCTATGCCGGTCATACAACATCGACATAGGTGCTGGAATTACTAAGAATTTAAGGGGGCGGGAAACCGCCCCTTTATTTCATATATAAGAAAAACCAAGTTATAAAAGATCCCAATAGCATTCCTAATGAGCTTATAAAAAACAGGAATTTATTTATTGGATCTTTCATAGGTATTCTACGGTGTAGTATAGTCCATAATTAGTTTTGCTTCCAATTGCTTCTGGTTCCGAACTAAGAGCAATATACCAATCGTGTTGCATAGATTGATGAGCAATACCACTTTGAGAAGTATACCCAAGGGCTGAATCGCTATCAGTAGTGCTAGTATTTAATCCGCTCATGCCGGGAGAAGGTGTAAGTGCCAAATCAGTCTGAGCAGCTGGACTGCCAGCTGGACCCGGAGAAAATTCTTTCCATACAAAATCAGAAACACCCCTTAAAGCCAAGCTAGCCTTAGAAGGATCAGAAGAAGGCTTACGGGCTTCGTATACCCAAGTTGTAACTCCGCTTGCTGGCTTATCAATACCATGATCCCTTGCAAAGATTCTTAATTTACCATTTTGAACACGAACAGGTGTGCTATGAGTAAATCTTACATTGAGTGGGCAAAGGTAATTAGATAATTTATCTAGATCTATAGGGGTGGCACTATTTACGCTGACTGTACCTTTGCTGGAATTATTGACTCCACTGGCGACTTTAGCGGTATTATTTAATCTTGGCCCCGAATTTGTACCATCAGCATTAGTAATCCATGTGGTACTCTGCTGGGAACCTACTGGAACTGAAACACCAAAATCCAACCCGTAGAATCCTATACCGGATCCTAAATCGTGCCTAATTAAATTATCTCCACCGGCAGACAAGAAATTACCATAAAATTTGATTTCAGCCATAGAATTCTCCCTATATTTGTGGGTTATATTGTAATATACACTTTTATTAGATTGACGTTATTTCTAAGTTAACATATCTTGCTGGTGGCACAGAGTACCCTTCCCATGTAACTCCAGCCTCTGGATAATTCAATATATCATTGGCAAAAAATAGAAAAATATCATATTTTCCAGTATCATTTTTGCTTAATGAAAAAGTTGTTGTTTTAGTGCCAGTAACGAAACCACGATTATTTCCTTCTCCATTATTATCTTCTGGAGTAATTTTTTTGGCACCATAAAATCCTATTTTATCTGTAACCAATTTTTCTATTACTTTTCCGCTGTTTAATTTGATAATAGCAGGAATACCACCAGTAGATGGTAATGTAGCTGGAATTGGTCCACTAAAAAATGGATTACTAGTTCCATTATTTGAGGTTTCTCCGTAAGCCTCAATCCCCTCATTCTCCTCGTCAAGAGTCAACCCTGTTATTCCTCCATTGCCACTTATTTCAGAAATAATAAATTTTGCTGGTTTTGTACCTATTGAAAAAGTGACTGGATCATTTTCTTTATAACCAGTACCACCACTTTCAATTACAATAGAAGTTGGACTAGCTCCAATAACTTTCTTAATATATGTAAAACCGCCATTAGTAAGTAACATATTTCTACGAATTTTGTTCTTACGTGTTGGTATAGTTTTTTGAGTTTGAACCGGCGTTCCGGGTGACAAAGTAACCTCTTCAAAATCTACAGATGTACCAGAAGCATTAAACTGCATGGGCGTAAAATATCTACTATCATATATAGTGTCAGGACAATGATCATATACAGCGCACCATAGAGCAGTAGACCCTAACTCTTTAATTTGGTCTGTTCCTAAACTACCACCCCACTGAACAATATCAAAAGTTCGATTTTGACCACCTAAATCTTGAATAAATAATGACAATCCAGTAAAAAAGCTAGAAAATCCTCCACCAGCTATATTAGTTTTACTATATGCTAACATGCCGAGCATATTAGAAGTTTTTAGCTCTATCGCTCCTCCATTTGGCAATGAGAATGTACCTTTAGTACCAATTATTCCCATTACATTAGAGCTTTCATTAGTACTAGCATTTGGTAGTAACTCTGGACCACCGTCTGGAGTGTCGGCTCTAACTGGTGGACCAATAGTAGAAAAATCAACCCCATTTGACAACCTATTACAAAAAGATATTCTACCTTCTACTGATCCATCAGCCTCAAGCTGTGGCCTTGATGTTAATTCCATTCTAGTCCATGCTTTACCAAAAAAACCAGCATCTGCACTAAATCCAGCTTTGTTAGCACCTATAACAGTCAAGTTTGCTGCTAAGTTGGAATATCCACCGTTTATGGCTCTTTGTGATCCAAGACCTTCATTCTTTATGTAGGTATCAGACAAAGCTAATTCTACTGAGAGTGGAGTAAACTGTAGATTAGTAGAATCAGTTGGAGATAAAGCGTATACATCTTTCCCTCCAGATGCTTTGATCCAATCTCCCTTTATTGGATCCATCATGTATTTAATTAAACTGTCACAATAAGTAGATTTGGGAATCATAGCCAATACTAACTTTGACATTTGTAATGTTTGATTACGAGAAGAATTTAGTGCGATTTGTGCTGGCATATGATAAAAATATACATCTTTTAAATTAAACTTTCCTACTTGAACTGTATTTGTATATTGATTAAAATTGAGACTGCCGGGATCATATATCTTCATACTAGGATTAGCTGATGTTGCTGATTTGATATCTCTGGTTCTTGTAACACCGGCAGATGCATATCCGTTAGGAAAATACATACCCCAGCTTACAGGAACACTATTTGCTGCTACTCCAGTATCTGCATCATATATTTCAGTTCTTTTGATAACAGTATTTAATAATCTATTTGGACCAGCATTATTGCCTCCTAAGTCTTTAGTAATTATATCAGCATCATAAAATTGCATATAATTTAAACTAGGAAAATTATTTAAAGAGTAGGAAGTGAAATTATTAATTGCTGAGTCATTTATTCCACCCATATTTATTGATCCATTGCTATTCAGACTGTATTCAATTTTATCTGAATCGCCAGTGTAATATAAATTCAATAGTCTCAATCTACCTAAATCATTATTAGCTACATTATCAGTAAAAGATGTACTCGGTAGACTATCGTAAAATCGACTACGAACATGGTCTTGATAGTTAGATGGCTCAAGAAATCTAGTATCATTGTAGTTTCTAAAAAATCCCTTTGCATTTACTATATATTTTTGTATTTGTGACCATTCTATAGTTAACTTTTTAGCAACAGATGATCCATTTGTAAGTGGAACTGGCACCCAATCTCCGTTTATCTGGCTGGCCAAGCAAATTTCACCTTTAACATAAGATCGTGGACTTCTATTAACAAGAATAATTTTTTCTTTTTCAGATGTATTGCACCCCATTGAACACGGAACACATAAGTGTGGATTTCCTTTTTCTGTACTCATAACCATAGCAATGCCGCTATTAAATGGAGTTTTTAATGATTCGTTGTCAACATTGTCAACATTCAAAGGTAAATCGGCTAACGATACACCGGGAAGGTCATCTAAAAGTTTACAATATGTTTGAGTAGTTCCTGACTCCCACTCTCCAGTGCCTCTGTTAAAATGCATCCTTAATGGACCAGCAACAGTATTATTAGGATTTTTTATTCCACCAACATCTGGGGCAGAAAAAGCTCCCGGTCCAAGATTTTCACTTAAATTAAAAGCGTGTTGTCTTCCAGTTGCTGTCATCCCTACACCAGCAACAACTGGCGGCTGAAACGCTAAACTCCTGTTATTGCCATCACCCTTAGACTGTAAAAATAAACTTACTACACCACTTGAAGCTGTCGTTAAAATAGAATACCCATTAACATCAAAATTTATACATCCAGATAAACTGTTATTAATTTTAGACCATATGTATTTTATATTGTATGCTTCTAAACTGCCATCATCTTTTATCCAGCCCTTTTGAAATAAATCAAATTTTTCTTGAAATAATTGTAAAGTATTGTATACTGTTCCTCCACCCGTTCCGTTTGATCCGCTAGGAGTCCAAAAAATATTGTCTTCATCTGAACCAGAATTAGTAGTATATAAATATCGCTTGGTATCTTTTTCAAATCTATATATTATTAATGTGGCACTATCCCCAATGAGCTTTGGCTTGATGCTATCCAACCCGCCGCTCAAATACTCACTAATATCTGGATCATTTTCTTCTCTCCCGTTCTTGCGTCTTTTCCCAAATTTTTCTATACTATTTCTAGTGTATGAAGCTAATCCTATGTCATGCAATTTTTTATCAGATGTAACATAGTAATGATAATTTCTTACGCTAGATCCAGAACGTGAGTTAAAAAATTCTGTCATTTGTTTTTCCTTATCAAGTATTGTAGAATTCTTTTCTTGCTTCTTGATTGATGTTTAAAGTATTTGGCATATTAGGATTGAATTCTTGTGAATATGGACTAAATACTTCAGAGAATGATGCCCCGCCAGTTTTGTATGATCTGTTATTATAAAGAAGATTTCCCTTCTCGCCAGCAAAATGATTAATGGAGTCTAACAAAGCAGATTCAGACGTAGGTCCAACAGCTAGTGAGTGATCAACAACATTAACTGATTGACTATTTGGACTATCACCAAAATTACTTCCAAAATTTCCACCGCCAAGCACAGAAGAATATGACTGACTTTCATATTCATTAACAGAAGCCACTATGTAATTATTCATTTCTGGCATTCTTACCGGTGTTCCATTATTACCAAATAGGTTAATTGCTCCAATAGTATTAACGCTAGACTGAGATTTACCAAGACCTTTTCTAATCAGTGAGTTTCTTTCATCTCTTAATCTTTGACGCTCTCTACTAATTTTAGAAATCATATCTTGTTTTTGTTTTTGTAATTTTCCAAAACTTGCAGTATATAGATCCAACTTATAAGTTGTTCTTAGTCCAGCCTCAGATACATCTACAGATATATTTGTAACAAGTGGGCCACCATCTTCTAATGCCTGACAAAGTGACCTATCTGGAATTCCTGGGAAAGTAAAACCACCTCGCTCAGAGAACAACAATAAACTATTTGAAAATTGAGCTTGCAGCACACCAGCACTATTCATCAATTCATATCCAGCATAATTCCAAGGAGCTAGATTTTCATCTTTAATAAATTCTACTCTACCTCCAACATTTACGTATGCATTTCCTTGAGGGTCTACTTGAGAAGATATCCATGGGCCATAACATCTTTCGTTAGACATTAATGGTAGTACTACTAAGTCTGGATATACAGGAGATGGTGATGCCATTTGTATTTGATAAGGAAAACCAAATTGCATAGCATATTTTGCTTTTTTTGCTGCTAACCATGCCCGACTACTAACCTCTGATGAAAAAACTGGTAAATTTAATGCGTTACTTTGACCAGCCTCACTTGCATATGCAAGACTAGAAAACTCTGGTAATCCCTTTACAACGTCGATAGTAAGATAATGCTTGATACTCTTAGTATCTCCCTCTTGATTAATAGCATCCCTGAACCTTGCATCTTTGGTAGCAGATACTTTACTTGGTAAAGTAATCAATGCATATACAAATCTAGTATCTAAATCTTGTAATCTAGTGTTTACTATATGACTTTCTAATTCTTGAGAAAAAGGTCTATCATAATCTAGCCTATTTGCAGTACCATCTTGACTTGTTGTGGGAGAATAATTATATTCAATAAATCTAAAACTATCTACATAACATCCAGTACCGGGAATTAAATCAGATACACTAGTTCTAGAAGATCCAGCCTTCCATCCAGAACATGGAATGAAAATTTTTCGCGGTCTAGAAACCTTACTTCTTGATGTAGGAGCATTACCAAAAACTGCTATGTCCCTATTTATTAATTTTGGTGCCATGTATAATTTTTCTTCAACAGTACATTTTACAAATAAACATTGTTTGCTTGCTGAAGGATCGTTATCTCTTCGGTCTGCATCGGCAGTAGCGAATGACTCCCATCGATCTTCACCTGTATTTTCTAAAAATTCACAAAGATCTGGAACCATACCTCTTGGTGTAATAAGTTGCTGAGTAAAATCTTCAGCATTCATAGAATTTACTGCTAAGTGTTGACTATGATCAAATCTAACATATGCCGATAATCTACCATTTTCATCCAAAAAATTAGTAGCATCTTGTGGAATTAACAATTGATATACAGCTTTTGGTACAACAGAGTCTGGTAAGGATTGTAATTGAGCAACACTCAAAGTATTTGTATAAAGATCAAATGGAAAGTAACCGCCTAAATTGGTTGGAGTATAATTAAATTCATATTTATCAGCAACGGGATTAAAATTTACTCTTAATGCTCCAACGTATTTGTTTTGATTGTCATCAATTCCACTGGTCAGAAAAGAATTCATGGATCCTCGTCTATCTCCTCTGACAATTTCTTTAAATGCTTCAGAAAATTCTTCATTAATACCAGAAGTTACTGGTCTAGGTTTGAATCCAAATGGTCCAGTTGCATATTCTCCACCGGCTGCGTTACCATTCCATGCTATAGAGTCTTCATAATGTAAATTGACTTTGCTAGGAATTTTCACTAAGAATTTTTTACCTAAGTTATCATCCGCTACTTTTTTAATAAATTCATAAACTTTTAAAGCATTTTCTGTACCCTTTTTAGCTAAACGTGGCAAAACCGCTCCGATCCTATGTAGTCCATCTTCCACATTATTGAGTAAATCTAAGTTGGGAGGAGTTTGATTTAATGCATTTTTAATAGCATCATAATATGTTTTTTCTTGTTGAGATAGTTCGCCGTAATTTATTTGTTCTAGTTCTGCTAATTGTGTATTTCTAACATCATCCCAAGTATCAGCATCCGCACCTCTAATAGAAGCGGCACCTGTTATCATGCCTGTTATTCTAGATTGTAGCTTGGTTAACCCACCCTCTGGTATTCCAAGTTTTGTCATTCGTTTATAATATAATGGATATCCATATGGCGGATTGCAGGAGCTAGATGGTAAACCATCAGATCCAAATCGCAATCCACTTGGAGCATATGTATCAAAAACAGAACGAGGAACAGTAACTGCATAGTTACTGGCTATTGGTCGAGCGGGAACACCTCCAAAATTTGGAGTTTGACTAAGGGCAGCACCCTCAAATGTATCACCATCTTCTATAGATTCTAAATACGTATCATTATATTGTTGTAGAAAATTTTTCCAACACTCATAAGATACTGACGCGCATCGTAATTCCATCTCTGTAGCAACATAATATGCACCAACCCCTTTTACATTTAATCCAGTAGTATCTAATAGTATTTGTTGGTATGATCCCCAGCCCTTTGGTATACTAATTGCATTTTGTCCAAGCATACCATAATACGGCAAAACTTGTTGTTCGACCTGTTTTTCAAGTGTCCATTGTTTCCAATCGGCATCGTCGCCCTCACCGCCGCTACGTTTGCTTCTTGCATTTGCCATACCTCTATCTGTATTGGTAGAAAAACAATACATATCAACTTCTTGCGCACCAACTACAAATTTGTCAGTTGTTACATTGGACAATTCATATCCAACATCTTGATTTTCAACTAAAATACCAACACCAGACAGACTATCTATATAATTTTTAATAGCACCATATACAGGAGGAGATGATCGGTCTATGCTAGACAATCTGATGATACCAGCAATTAATTTGTTTGGATCCGAACTTTGATTGTTATATATATATTGACAAGCTGGATGATTTATAACCGGAAGCAAAGAAACAAATAAATCTCTACTAGCTACATCGCATACTTCTAAGGCTAAATCTAATAAATTGATTTGATCAAAATCTAAATAGTACATTGTAGGCAATGTGGGAAGTCCGCTGAAATCAACAACATAGTTATATCCTCTAAAATTGATAAGACCGCCATATCCCTTATTGATATATTCTTGAGGCAAAGTATATTCTAATGACATTAAAGCATTCATTCCCTGTACTAATCTGTAGAAGGGCATACCTTGCGGTCCTCTTCTGGACATACCAGTTCCAGTATATGGAAAGGACGGCTTAGAAGATCCAAACGCCGGAAATAATCCTTCGCTTTGACCAATCCAAGAATCCATTGGATCACTTGCGCTAATCGATCCGCTATATGTGACATAACCATTAGTTGGATTTACATATTTTTTTAACAAATTAAACCCACCAAAAGCTGAGTTTAATTGTCCAGAAAGTTCTGTAGAAAAATTATGCTCTAAAAATCCATAAACATTAAATATGTTTTTAGTATTGAATGTACTTCCAGCATAATTATTCAAGACTACCACGACATTAGATAAAATTTCTCTGGGGTCAGTAACTTGTACAGAATACAATGGATTTCCACCGGGACCACGGTTTTGAACATAAGATTGTAATATACCACCAAAGACTATATGACCAGAACCTCTGCCGGGACTAGTTACTGCATTATTAAAATCATATATTGTATTATTTTCTAAATTAACATATTGATTTGCAGCCAAAGATCTAAAACTATCTTTGTTAAATGATCCATTTGCAGTAATAGTAACTGCCTCTAATGTATTAGTATTATATATAGTATCAAAAGTGTACACGTAAGCTTCTTCTACAGTTGCAAAGTTAGATCCAAATTTAAAAAATACGGGGCTTCCAGCCATTGGAGGAACAAACCCATCACCATTTCCACTATGATAAACATCATCTCCTTGTCCTTGAGCGGTGTTGTCAGACTTGTTATATTCATCAACTACTAGGTCAACAGAAAGAGATGAGCTACTGTCTCCAAATCCACCATTCATGCTGAAATTTCTTATGGAAGCTCCTAAGAATGTTTGCTGCGGATAGCCTCTATCATAAGTCTTTGGTGTAGTTGCATCTAACGTCCAACCTCCACCACCTAAACCTTGCGGTATGACACTACCACTTTTACTAGGCCAAGATGTGCCATAAAATCCACTAGCTGGTATTATAGAAGAAATTTGACCATTATTTACAATACCAGCGTATGGTATAGGAACTGGGTTAGGATTACCATAAATACCAGATGTTAGTTCTGTTCTAGTCATGTTAAACCCTATACTGTCTACTATACATTTCAAATCTAAAAGAGGCTGTTATCAAAGAATTATATACATTAAATCTTGGGCTACTGCCCATAGAAACATTAGTTATACCAGCACCTCCTAATGCTGAACCAACAGCACCAGCACTTCCAATCGGTGCGTAATGTATATAGTCATTATACTCTTTAAAATCAGTAATCCCATTTACTCTAGATGCATACCCATTAGAAATTCCAACAGTCTCAAATGTCAAGCCATTAGGTGCTATTGGGCTAGGAGGTCGCGCAACAGACACCGCATCATAAGTAAGTCCATAGGTTACTCCTCGCATATCATTTGTTAATTGAGGAGATATACGACTATCGTTAGCATCTAATCCTTCTGATGGATTATTATTAATATTTTCTGAATCTGTTGGCATTATCTTCCTACCTCGTATGTCCAGTTGATTTGTAATGAATATCTTCCAGTACTTGGATCCCAACTTTCTGATGGCGGGCTAACAAAATATTTTCTTATTCCTGCTTCTTGTATAGGACTATAAGCATGTATAATAGAATTAATTTGAGTTTTAAATGGTTCATTTAAACTTGGTTTTGATAAAACTGATTGTTGTCTAATTCTATTAACAAGAGTTCCAGCACCAGATGTATAATATTTATCCATAACTAATTCAATACTTAAGTTTCGTTGATATTCTGTTCTTCCGCCTATATATTGTAAAACTGGACCGTGCTGTCTGCCAATGACCGGTATAACTGCAAATACATCGCCGGGGTAAGTATCGTTGCAAGTGATATTTTCCGACAAAGCCCCGCTAACAATATTTTGTAATCTAGTATCATATTCAATATCGTAAGTGATCTCTCCAGTAAATTGATTACTAGATAGTGATACGGATAATGGTATAAAGTTAAGAGGTAAATGTAAGACGGACTGTGCGCGACGGTACAAATAACAATTGGGGCCATAAGTACCACTGTTACTTATTTGATTCCATTTATAACGAGCATTTTCATGGGCAGTGTTTAGAGGGGCAACTCCAAATTGCGTCTGTGTGCTAGCATTGGATCCGCCATATTGAGTTGATCCAGCATGTACGCTAGATAATCCTTTGATGCTTCCATTGACAGTAACTTTATGTAAAGCACTATCATAACTTTTAGATACTCCCATATTAAAATTTTCATAAGCATTTCCACTAGACATTAACCAAGTATCATTGACAGTAATGGTTCCGGCAGTGGTATCTATTGATTCTGTTCGTAAATGATTATAACCTCCCCATATAGTTTTAGCAATATTTAAAAATCCGCTACCAAAATATGGACCTAAATTATATTCTGGAAATTGCTCATAACCAGTTGAATTATTTGTTGAAACATTATCATTATCTTTAAGTACAGTATTATAAATGTACTGTTTGGCTTGCTCCCAAGCTTCTCGCCGTTTGATTGGACCTGTACCGTTTTCAGTGTAATACATAGTACGACCAGTGGCCGTAATATTTCTTGTAACACGATAAGTTCTAAGAGATCCTATATGATTAGGTGGCAAAATTGTTGGATTAGCAACGTTAGTATTAGTAGTTCCATTTCCCTCTTCTACTTCCAAAGACCAGCTTTCACTATAATCTTCAATAAACCCGCTAGCATCTAAAGCATTTAGTAATGTCAAATTTCTGTCATTTGATCTTATTGGTATTCTACTTGAACCAGTTGGACTTATAGTAGAATTAGTAATACCATCTGATATAATTTTATTGCTATTATCTAACAAAACCTCTGCGCGTAAATTAATAGTATATTTGCAATTTGTGATATAAGCACCCTCTTCAAAAGATATAGACTGAACTGTTGGGTGAAATTTCAAAATTGGGGTATCTGTCATTGCGCTATCTGATTCCGGCCTATTACTAACAGGTAATAATTCGCAAAGTTGTCCATCTCTTTTAAATAATTCTCTAAGCATATTTTGCTTATGAATTATAGAACTCATAGCATTATCAAAATGAACTGCTTCAGTTGCCGGTCTAGCATAAGTTTGTTGGAATGCAGACTGTACCGTCGCTGGTGAATTGTGAGAAGTTGATCCACCGCCAATTATATAAAATGGGCTACCTTCATCTGGTAGAATAGTACCATTAAGAGTTATATCATAATAACTACCAAGCATACCGGCTTTATTTCTAATAACATTTTGAGTTATAGAAATAAGTGGAGTGGGTCTAATGAGACAGGGGGTAGATTCATCATAATAAACAGCTAGCATTATTTACCTCTTACACTTAAGTTAAGATTGTCGCTTGGACTTCCTATCCCGCTAGTATATAAGCCTAAAGATTCAAGTGCGGTTCCAGAAGAAACCTGTGCAAATAATGGCATACCGGATAGGCTAGAATCAGCATCCCCGGTTTTTACATCGCTATACAATCCTAATGTATTATACACATATGCTGAATTTTCGACACTTATAAGAAGGGGTAATTGAGAGCTTGGCGGTATGTGACCGCCGCTAATATGTAAGTTTAATGTATCATTTATTAGCTTACCATATTGATAATATCCATAAATTGATTCAATATATGGTCTATGAGAAATAAAGCCTTTTGTGGACGGGTCTTGCCCAGATACCTCTAGGAATATTTCACCTTTGCTATTTGTGATTACACTACCACTAGCATGATATCGTGTATTGTCACCAATATTAGTAAAGTATAATGATGCGAATGGATTACCATACTGATCTCTGTCACCAAAGACTTTTGCAGATATCCAAGCCCCACTATTTGGTATAGAAGGTCTTTGAGATTTAAGCATAATGTCCTTAGCATAAGTAGCACCAACATTTAGCATAGATCCAGATGCAAAATTGCATCCAGCTATTATGCAATAGTCGGCATCGCTTCTATATGGACGAGACAAGTATATGTCTCTTCCAAACCTTTCTCCGCTTCCCTTTGCGTAATTGTCTCCATCTGGATTATATGGATATGAAACCAATTTTTCTACTAACTTCCAAGATTGAGTTTTGTTTTCCCAATCTGTAATTTTATTTTCATATACATATATAGCACCAATGTTATTGATGTATGCATTATCTATGTTAAGCTGATCTCTTATTCCAGAATCTCCTAGATCATAAATAGATAATTGTGGTATATCAAACTGAGGGTTAAAATTTTTCCTAGCAAAAGCTCCATCGTCATAATAAAAATCGTAGTAATTACCATAACTATGATTTGGCGATCCTATTATAATAACGTCATTCTGCATATCAACTGAATGACCGAAATGGTCTGAATAAATTCCCACTCCACTAAGTTGTCCCATCAATGAATTAGGTCTAATCTTTTTAGTATTTTCCCATTTGTTTTCTGAAGATTTTTCAAACATGTATACTGCACCGGCACCACCATCTTGACCCAAACGCAGAGGGGTATTATCTCCCCAAGCATTTAATGATTCTGAATCAAAGGCAGAAAATGGAGATCCAATTAGTATTTTATTGCCACGGGCAGAAACAGAATATCCAAATAAATCTCCAACATAACCAGATGGGAACTTATCAAAATCTAGATAATCATAACCTTTGTCTTTTACTATAGCGGGAACTCCACCGCCAATAGTTGCATCAGCGTAAGAAACGCCATCAATAACTCCACTAATTCGTGAAGTAGTAGAATGATTAATTTGTTTAGGTAAAAATCCACTTATTGCATATAATTTTATCTCTTCTATCTTTTTTGGATCAGTTTCTCCATCCCATGGTAATGCTGCCCCAACAATATACTTAGGAATGTATTGAGATTCATAAGAATTTATTGGTGCTGATGGCAGATTTGGATAGTTACCAAAATTTTTATTAATGCCAAGATAAGGTGCTTTAGAATGATATTTATTTGGACTTCCACGTTCTGATGAAGTTAACTTGGTATATACATTAAATTGTCTACCAGCATTTTCTGAAAAGAATTCTGTTTCTGGATACAAGCTTCTAATAAATGAATATGTGTCTTGTGGAATAACATTATTTTCAGTAACATATCTGCCTTGTAAAATACTAGAGTCAGTTATGACTGTTATTCTAGATCTAGCAAATCCAGCATCAAAATCAGAAAAAATTTCTAATTCTTGTGCTACTACAACTGGACCATCTTCTATTAATTGATTTCCCAAAAACTCACATCCAGATTTACAATATTTTGTATTATCTGTACTAATTGTTCTAACAACTTCAACAATTTCACGACTTTCTTCTACTGGATCAGAAATTCTATAAAATGAAATTCCTACAGGCACATCAATGGTAGATACAACTGCTTTTTCATAAATAGGTATTAATACTCCCGAAATGCCGATTAATCTTACACTTTTTGGAGATTTATCATTTTTTAATCTAGGCATGACACATGAAACATAAATGTTTACATTATCAGTATTAGAGACTTGAAAATCTTGAAAGCATGTTCCGCCGCCACAATTTATTGTATTGAATGATGTATTAATAGTTTGAGATTCAAATAAACTTCTATTTTCATCCAGCTCATATATTCCAATTGTACCTAAATCTGGATATGTTCCGGTTGGAGTTACTGATGATTTATCGACATTAACAGTTAGGGCATGTGATTCGGCGGGATCTTGAGAGTCTGTAGTAACAAATAATCTATATCCAGATCCCGGCAGTACTGGTACATTTATTTTTACAATACCGGCATTAATATCCCAGTTATCATTGTTGTATTCTTTTGGAATTTCATCATAAACAGGATAATCTATATATGCTAGCGGAACAGCACCATCATTTAATTTGAATGGATAAAATGATCCATTACCAGAAAAATAATTTATTTTCTTGTTTTTAACATTACTAAAGTATTGACCACCTATTTGATGATTTTGATTTATTGAAAAAGAACCAAAGCCAGATAGTGGATATTCTCCATTATACTTTTGCAATAATTCCAAATTTATACCTAACTTCTCTAGGAATGTCTTTGTTTGAATAATACTAGATATTGTATTATCGCAAGTAATTATCAATCTTCTATTTCCCAATAATAACCAAAGAGATAGATTATCAATTTGCGAGTTAGAAGGTTGAGAAATTAAGTTTGGTAACCATGCGACGTTATAAGTGCTATCTAAAACATTAACATTATATGTAATATTATTATCTGCACCTAAAGCATCTTTTAACAAAGAATTGCTATATGCATCATAAAAAGACTCCCATCCATTCCAATTCAACTGCGCTATATATGATCGTCCAAATACAGTTTTAGAAAAAGAAATTAAATTTTGATAGAATAAGATGTTTTCATCATTTGATCCCTGTTTTAATTGAGACTCTATAACAAGACTAGGTATGATATCAATTTTAGAAGTTGGTTGATTTTTGTAAGAGTATTCTAAAGCAAAATATGATTTATCTGAAATTTCTTCTCTAGACAAATATGGTGTAATATCAATTTTCGGAGAACCTTTAGCTTGTAAAACACCGCCAAGTTCGTCTGTTGGAATATAAAATAAAGGAGTATTGGTTCTGTTATTAATATTGTATAAAATGCTGTTATAGTCATGACCAACCCTGCTGCCAGAACTAAAAGCGAAGTTAAGCTCTTCACTCATAGGAGAACCAAATTCATAATAGTTATTAGAACCTGCTGTAATTGTATCGTAGACAATACGTGTTCCAGAAACCGCAGGTATGGCTGGATATATAATTTCTTGTTTTACTTTTTCAGCTGCTACTAGTATTGGTATCGGTTCAAAATTTTTAGTTGGTTTTGGTTCAAAGGCTACATCCCCACAGGCTGGAGTATATGATCCAAATATTAAAGGCCAATTATAACCATATATTAATAATCCACCATTTGTACAACAAGAAGCATTCCATTCTGCCCTTAAGTCTCCGTAATTTTTTAATGGCATCTGACATTTGGTTTGTATTTGTATTTTTGTTTGATCAATTGAACAATCATCAACTTCTTTGCAGGGCATTTCTTCAAAGTATGGATAATATATTTTGATGTCAGCAACACCACTACCTCTAACTGGAGATCTTGTTACATAAGTACTTGTTAATCCTTGTGGAGTAAAAGATGGAACAATATTGTTAAATGAAGAGTATCCACTTGGAAGTGATTCATATTCATTTCTAGCTGGAACAATTCTCATTCTAGATTGTAATTTAGATAACAAATCATTTAAGATGTTGTTTGATTGAGAATATATTCCATTGGCTTCCCACCTTGGATCATTTCCAACCAATACTAAATTTCTGTCTCCAAGTGCTAACCAATTTTTAATCTTATCCAAGATTTCTTCACTAAGAGCGGAAACCGCTGGCGTTATTATAAAGATCAATCCAGCATCCTGCGGAATTTCAGAATCATCGAATTGAGTTTTTACATAATTTTTGTCAGAAAAAATTTGAGCTAAATAATTAAAGTGTCCAGAATCTGCCGTGTTTGAACTAATATTCTCATGTAAATTTCCAAACTTACCATACTCAATAGCTTTGTTATGAGGATAATATTTTCTAGATTCAAATACGTGTACTGACCCTGTATACAAACTTGCTGACCAAGATGGATGAATTCTACCAGCGGGAATTCCTTCGGATCCTAGATATCTAGCTTGTAAAGTCTTTCCATTTGGTGCATGTCCATCTGTATTATAATAAACATCTGCATTGTTATGAAAATTAAGACTATCCGTTGGTGCGCCAGCTACTACTACTGTGCCATTTTCATTGGTGTCTACACTATAACCTAGTCTAGAAGTTGGTGCGTGTTCTTGTGCGACAAATGACCAGCCACCAGCCGGTTGCATATTGCTATAATCAAATGTATATATATTTTGATATTCTTCTACATTATTATCTAATCTAGCTTGAAATTTGTCTTCTGGATCTAATGATAGATATAGAGCTTTTTTGTCTTCTAATAATTGAGGCTTACTGTAATATGCCGCAAGCTGTTTAGAATACTTGTCTGACCTTTTAGATGCAACCCAATCAGCAATTTGATAGTTGTAAAAGTAATTACGCGCTTCGTAATTCCTTTCATACATCATGACTGCTTGATTGATATATGGAGAACCAATTACTACAAGTTCGCCGTCATCACTTATACTAACTGCGTGTCCAAATCTATCATTGTAATCTCTTGTTACATTGGGAGAAGAAATTGCTTGAATTAAATTCCATGATCCACTTTCTTTTTCAAAAATATATACTTTTCCACCACTGTCTGGTGGGATGTTAAAATTTTTGTCATACTTGTTAAATGTTCCGACATTATTAGAGAAAAATCTTACTTGATTACTTTCAACTAATCGTCCAGTATCTAGAACTTCACCTAAAATCAATTTGGACATGTCTATCCAATCAGTATCGCCTTCTGTCAAATATTCATATACTATTCCAGATGATTGAACGCCATAAAAGTCTTTTAACCCACTAGCAAAACTATATTTCTGATAAAAGTCAATGAATCTATCTAATGCTGGCTCTAAGGCTTCTCTACCACCCATTGAAAAACTTCCATCGATACAAATACCTAGCATCGGTGGAATCCCACTATTTATACTATTGTTGTAAGGAAAAGCTTCCAAAAATGAAGAAGTAATTCCACTCAATGTTCCATTAATAGAGGACTCTGATAATGGGTATCCAAAGTTTTTACTTATACGTTTTAATGTAATAAAATCCGGTTTTTCTGGAAAGACGGGATCAGATTCGTCAGAGTTAGCGGTTGGTACGCAAACAATAATTTTGACATCAAACTCTACTCTAGGATCAGAAAAATAGTTGAATACCAAATCTTTATTAGCTATGCTAGACAAAATATTTTCATATGTTTTTACTTTCCAAGGCGCACCGGGTGATGGGTCCGGTAAAATATAACTAAACTCGTCAGTAAAAATCATCAAACCAATAGATACTTTAGATGGTGGATCATCTTCAAAAGTTCTTGTCCATCTTGCACCAACTCCACCAACTACCAATATTTCTTGTTTATCTTCTCCTAAAGATTTTATATTTTCATTTACAGAGAGATCTACAGAATGTCCAAACTGTCTTCCGTCCTGACCCACAAACCATGATGTTTGTACACCAGTGAAATCAGACGGCAACCCATTGATAAAAATATTTGACTCTATCGCATAATCACCTAGCAATCCAGATGGTAAAGTTAATTCTGTCTCAAGACTCCATTCTGACTTATAATTATCAAGCGGCCAATCAACAGTAGATGGTCTGGCATCTCTTCTATACAAGAATACTTTGCCAGCTTCTTCATATGTGGTAGATCCAGATGTAACTGGCATCTTTGGACATCCAATAGCTAACAAATCATTTTTAGACGCGACAGATTTACCATATTCTCCACCGGCAAAAACGTTATCAACTAATCTAAATCCACTATAATCATTGCTGATTTCGTCAGTTTCGTTTTTATTGTACTCTACTTCTAGAATTTCTGTTGGAATCTTTATAGCGTTTGAAGATCCAGATTTACCTGTTATATTAACGACGTAGGGCAAGTTGGGAGCCAAGCCAGTATATTTTCTTATACCGTAAAAATGACCACTATATGGCATAGGATCAAAAACAACTGAGTCATATGTGCTTTCAGTTACAAAAGAAATATTATTTTCCGTAGTAATTATATTTTGATTTTCCGCCGCTATGTACTGCAATGAGTTACTATCTATAGTATGCTTAAATGATCCACTAGGAAATGTAAGATTGGTATAAGTATTTTTAGCTCTAAATACGCCACCGTCTACACATATCTCTGGATAATACCACTTAATTCCATGAATATCTACTATGGCTTCTGTGCAATAACTCATTTTTTACAGTCTCCGTAACATGCTAAATTAACTCCTCTTATATTATCATCAGCATCGACATATGCATAGACATTATCTACAGATGTTATACCCTGACCAATGTTATCACTATCCCATTTTATTGTAGCACTTTTAGAGGCTAAATTGTCGGAGATAGGATAATTTAATGTCACCAGCGGCAAATTTCCAGAAATGTTAGTTTTAACCGGATCGAAACTAGATAAGAATAAATTAAATGAGTTAGATGTATTCCCAATAAATTGTTGATCATTATAAATATGCAATGACATAACCGAAGATGGGTATGCATTAATTGATCTATTTATTCCGCGTACACGTAAATTTAGTATATTATCAGCTGGTTGATAACCTTCCGGTCCTAAATTACAAAGATTTAAATAGTCATTTGAATTAAATGCCATGCCAGACACATAGAGTGGCATAACAGTTTCATTCATAAGTTGCCCACTGACATTAAGACCTAGACCCCTAAATGGTAGAGATCCAAACATGCCAGTAAAAACTTGTTCACTACTGTCAATAGAACCATTGCCAATAGTATATAGACTCAATATCTCTGGCGGCGTAAAATATCCACTGCTACTATTGTCAACGAATAAGTTCAAACCACTATTATGTATGCCGGTTGGTCCATGGCCAGTAACAAATAAATTGAGTGGCGGAAACCCACTAACAGGTGGGCCATTTTCTGGTGTGAATAGATTTAAAGTATTAAATTGATAATAATATCCACTTGTATATAAGAACAAAGTTCCACTAGTGTGGCCATCAAGATAAATTGCATTGTTTGCTCTAATATTAGTATTATGAATTTTGACTTTAGATTTATAAGGCGAACCAGATGGGTAAACAAGATCATATTGTAAGAACATCTGATTGACATCATTTAAGAGATACTTATCTCTGAATTCATTAAAATATGATTCACTATCAAATGTAGCCCAAGGTTCAGATTTATCTAAAATATCATTGAATGTTAATTTACTAGTAATTTTTCTTATACACCCAGATGGTTCAAGATAATGAATAGATCTGTTTACCAATCCAAGAGATTTACTTGGACGTTCTTGTGATTCTTGAGTTGGCGCATAAATACTTACAATAAATTTAGGACCAACTTTTCCATTTGGCCAAATAATATCATTATTAGTATGATGCTCTAATACAGTATCAACACAAAGAGAGTCTTCTCTAAAGTCATAACCCTTTGGTAAATTTTTAGATATACGCGGAGCTAACCCGTAAAATCTTGATTGATCTTCAGATGGAATATCAGATATGTCGAATCTCAAAAAATCATTTTCTATCTGAGTATGATAAGATACACCAGATAAATGTATGTTGGATGGTAAGGTTTTATTTGTTAACTGAGAATATCCAGAACCCGGATGGTCTAGACTAAACGTAATATAATCTTTTCCTTCTCGCTTTGTGTAGGAATCAAAATCTGATGAAAAACTACATATCTTAAACGCACCAAGCTTCCATCTAGATATATCATCATCTATATTAGATGCTAATACACTATAAGAATCAAAGAAATCATTTGCAGTAATTTGATTTAAAAATCTATTAGGATTAGAATCTACTATATGACAACCACTTGAATAACCAATTTCATGCAAAAACATTGGTATAGATCCAAGTGATGTAAAATAATTAGAATATCCAAAGAAATTGTTTGTACTGCTACTATATGAATTAATAGTTACTTCACCTCTAAATCGATCAAATGGTTTTATCAATTGATTGTCGGTGTATAATTTGAATTTTTTAGTGGCACTGTTATAAGTTATCAATATTGGGAGCGGGAAAGAATATTGTGAAATTTTGATTGTATCAACTATTGTAGATATTGTGGAGTTGGTATTTTTTACTTTTAGTGTTAAGTTTTCATTCTCTACAACTATTGCAATAGACCAATCTCCATCTTCGCAGCACATTATTAAATGATTGTTTAGCTCACCGCTCGATACTTTGTCGGGAGTATATCGAAAGAATAATACAAAATCATTATTTGAGCTAGTCAAAAAATTGGTATTTACATAATCGTTTCCAATACGCAAAGCTCTATCAAAATTATCATATACACTGTTGTTCCAAGATAATGATGAATAATCTGTTGTAATACCATCAATTAGCTGCTGAGAAGAATATCTCCATCCAAAATTACTTAATATATCTAAATCATCGTTTATAGATGCCCCTACCGCTACTTTATTATGATCATATATATTTTGACCATCGCAGTTTGTAAAATCTATGTAAGAATTTAAAAATAAAGCGTCAGACTGCTGATGATTAAAAGAGAAATCAAATCTTTCACGGTCAAAATCTCCTCCAACAAATATATCTCCAGTATGACCTCTCCACCTTCTGGCAAAATTGGTAGATAAGTAACTAGGAGATGAGAATCCAACTACTAATCCGCTAGGCTGTTCGTTGCTTGATATTGTGCCGCTTCCATCTGGTAGTAGTGTTATTATTTTTTGTACAGCATTTCGGTTAGATGGACTACCTAAAGTATGAAGATGTAGAGCATTGGCTGGTTTGTAATATAAGATCAAACTAACATGAGCTATAGAAGCCCCGCTAGGTATCGGACATATATCTATATATAGATTTTCAAAATACGGACTTAAAGAATATTTATTGTATCCTAATTTATTTGGGTCAGAATATATATCTAATGGTATTATATATTCTTTAAATGATGTACTGTCTACTAAGATTGAAGTATTTAGTACGTAGTGATCACCCAGCGAAGATATATCATTCAAGAAAAACTCACTGCCATCAGATATACTACTGCTAGAAATACTCAAGTTAGGTTTTTTAAAACCAGATACATCTGGAATACTACTTGAGATTGTGGGTAAAGATCCACTATTTTGTAAGAATCCACCAATGGCTGGAGTGACATATAATAACTTATCGTCACTATATCCAACTATGTCGATTGGATAATCAGAATTACTAGGGTGCTTGCGGGCTATAACTTTTAACTCAGCATAGTCTACTTCAAAGTAGTCTTGATATTGATACTGTTGTTTTGTAGCATCGTCAAAGACTTTATTTCCACCAAAATTAAATGCACCGCCAGCATATACGTTTAATTCATCGCGATCCGTATCAAATTTAAGAATTAATCTACCGCTGTCAACATTTGGTAATGACCCGCTGAGACTGATATAATCTCCATAATCCGTATTTACATGTCTAATTTTTTGCAACAGCGTATTAGATGACAATACATCTTGATTACTGTGTTCATAATCTGGCGTTCTCCATACGCTACTAGCCTCTGGATATATACCATTGTTAAACTCATTCGTAAACAATGTATTTGGTAATATTATTTTTTTAATTCTTTCAGACTTGTCCCGAACTTTTACAAAGCAGTTCAATGCATTGTCTTTTCGAACTCCAACACCTCCACTATTTCCAATCTCAATAGCAGAAATAAGCAATGCATTGTATGGATTTGGACTAGGGGCATCTTTGATACATAGTTGCTCGTAACCCAAATTAAATCGATCATCAAATGGACGCTGTGGACAATCTACAGATACACTAAAGTTGCATGTATATGGTTTATTTTCTAAAAATAGTGGACTGCCAGAATCCATGTATGGATAACCAGAACTCCATGTCGTTTGATTCACTTTATTTATATTAGCTTGTGATATATATGTAGTAAAGTTATTATCACCTTCTACAAATATATCATCATACTTAATGATCAAATTGCCGCTTGGATCATTAAGAGTAATATCATATATTTTGTATCTCTGAGGTCTTCTCAATAAATAATTGTCAAATGGTGCATATGCCCTTAAAGCGAAATAGCTAAACTTGGGATTAGCAAGTGGATATGTTACTCTAAATTTGTATTCTAAATCTCCAGACGCAAGAGCTTGATTAAGAAATACAAAACTTCTAGCATCATCAGATGTTAAAAATCCATTGGAATTATTATCAGTGTAATTACCCGCAAAAATTCCTTCATCAATACTTGTATATATATTGGTAGATTGAGCTTGTGAATTGCTTATATTGACGTTGGTATCAGTAAACTTATTTTTAAATGATATGTCACCAATAGGATATAGCTTAGATGATGCTTGAAAAGATAATTTACTTCCACTAAATTTATCAGTTTTTGTAGTTTGAAAATTACTAGAGGACAAAAATCTATTATTTACGCCAAGTGTGGCAGATGTTGACCCGAGAATTTTACCAACAGCGGATTCATATAAGTCTTCCTTTGGAGAGAAATTAACATTCTCATGAGCCACTACTTTTCCAACACTAGTTAATGCTTGAGTAAGATTTCTAAATATTGAAGCAGAAGAAGAAACTTTAGCAGATGAAGATATACGGCAAGAAAAGCCATGATTGAATGGAGATATATTAGCAGATATTTTACTATCTGATTGTAAGATAATATTAGTATTTATATTACAAACTGAGCAACTCATTTATGATCCTAATACTGAACTATTTCTTTTAAGTGATCCACCTTGAGAATCCTTGAACTCTCTTTCTATTGCTGCTAATATGTCTTTTCTAGTATCTTCTTTGAGCATTTTTAACAATCCAGAACTATCATTAATATTTACATTGACATTTGAATTAGAACTTAATGTGATATTAATACCTTTAAGTTTATCGACGGCTTCAGATATTTGTGATCCAAAAGAAGTAGCAAATTTAGATAATCCATCAGTTATACCCGCAAACATTCCAGCAAAAGAACCACCACCTTGAGGTTGACCTCCATCTCTGAAGTATTGAACCATTCCGCCCTTTGCCATTCCAACTGCTTGCCCAGCGGCTGGTGGAGGAGAAGAGTTACCATTCATTGCTTGTAAAATTTGCAAGTTATTATCACGTTGAACAGCGGCGCGATTAACCACAAATTCACCCGGAGTTAACATTGCTGGCACAGTGTCCGTTCCGCGAGGAACGAAGATACCACGACTTGCATAAATTAATCCGCCGCGAGACTTGAATTCGGCAGCACTCTTATTTTCAGAAGCCAACCCTTCTTCTGCTTTTGCTCTTCCTCTTGCCATAGTTTCATCAAACTTAACTTGCGCTGCTGTTACATTCATTGTAGCAGTTGTGACTTGCATTTCTGCCATTTCTGTTCCAAGTTGCCCAGTTTCTCCTAGCATACCGCCAAGTTCTCTTAATCTAGATTTACTTGCTTCTTCTTCTGCTGTAGTACCGGCCATAACTTGTGCTGCTCTCATATCAGTTACACCTCTGGCTGATAGTGCAGCACCGGCAGCACTTTCTACTAATCCACCGGCACCACCAAGTTGTTGACCATATAATTCTTGAACACCGGCTTCTTGCTGACGTTGAATATCTTGATATGCCATGCCTAAAGCGTCAGCACCATAATAATTTTGTAGACGAGTATCTCCACTAGCAATTGCGGCTGTAGCACCAACAGCTGATTGCTTCTTGAAAAATTCTTCTACATCTCCCTTAATTAAAGATTCCATAGATTCTTTCTCAAGTTTATTCTTTTCTTGGGTAATCTTTAATTGTTCTTCTTCTAATTTAATCAATCCTCTAATTGTTTCTATTTGTGTCTTGTATGCTTTCTCTAAGTCTTTTTGTGACTCATCAGCGACTACACCGGCAGTTCTATCCATACCACCACGTTCAGTCCTACGGGCTTCGACGTTAGCAAATCCGCCTCTAATTTCTGCATTTCTAGCTCTTAATTCTTGAATACTACCAGTTCTCATAGCCGTCAAACCAAGACGATTGCCCTCTACGTTAGACTTACCAAGAATATTAGCCCGTCTTTCTTCAGCACTTACAGCTTTACCGCCATACTTGGCTTGTACTTCTCTTCCTTCTAAAGTTAAATCTAGTGCTTCTTGTTGAGCAGCAACTAAATTACGTTCAGCATCAATTCTCTTTTTTGTAAAATCTATAAGTACCTGTTCGGCTCTAGCTCTATCTTGCTCAATTTTCTGAAGATCTTCAAACATTTTTTTCTGTACTTCAGTTAATTTATTGCCAAAAACGCTTAAATCTCCAGCAATAATTTGGTCAACATCAGTATCGCTTAAATCCATTCCTCCGATTGCCGCTTTAAGACTCTTTGCGCCTTCTTCATCCATCCCTTTTGTAAGTTCATCAGCAAACTTTTTCTTTATTTCATCAGAACTTAGACCCTTGAAATCTGCTTCGGCCATTGAATTTTTAATATTATCAAAGGCTTTGTTGTAATTTTGTTGAGCAGATGTAAATGCTGCCACATTACCTTCAAATTTCTTAATATATTCTTCACCAACACCAAATTCGCGTAAGTTAGAAGATACATTACTAACTGCATCTTTAATTTCATTTGGATCCATAGCTTGTGCGGCACTACTCATTGACTGCTGTAAAAATTCAATATCACTGCCAAGTGTAGATCCGCCTACCTCAAATCCAGCAGAAAATCTATCCATCGTAGCTGATAGTGCGGATGATGTTGCCGTTGCTGAACGTAATCCTAAATTCATAGCATCATACAATTCTTTCTGACGCTTGACTTCCTTTTCAATATTTTCTATTTCTTTGTTAACTTGTTTAAGTTGTGCTTCCATCTGTGATGCTGCTGCAAATGCGGCTTTTGCTCCAGCCTCATCGCCAGAAGACTGTAGTTGATTACCTAATAATCTTTGTTCACTAATTTGTTTCTGTAACCCATTAGTTGCCTCTGCTCTAACAGCATTTATATTTTTTCCTCTAGCTACGCCAGATCTAATAGCAGCTTGTCGGGCTGGACTTTCAATATTGAATGCTTCTTGTTGTTGTTTTGCGGCATTATTTATTTGATCTGCACTTTCTTTTCCTAGTCGCGCATTACGCGCTCCAGTAGTCTCCATAAATGGATTTAAACCACCTAAAGCTCCAACATTTCTTAGGAAACCACTGTCACTATAAGCATTGGATCTATTTTTTAAATTTTCAGTAGCGAAAGTATTTGCTCGTCCCATTTGAGCATTTGCTTCTCCTGTTTTAGCTCTAATTTTCGCAAGAGCTTCAGAAGCAGAAATGGTGCCATTTTTAAAATCATCCATAGCGGTAGCTGCAACTTTTTGAGCTTCATCTAAAGCTTTTTGAGTTTTAACCGCACCGGCTTGAGCCGCAGCTAAAGCCACGGCACTATCAGTTGTTGTTAAAAATGACGATGATACTCCTAAAATTCCAACTCCTAAACCAACAAGTCCACCAATCACTGTACCTATTACTGGAATAAAACTACCAATAGCGGCACCAGCTGCTGTTGCTGCTAATACTCCACCAATCGCTCCAGAGCCTTGTTGAAAATCTGCCTTTTCGCGGGCAGCTGTTTTAGCCCCCTCTACATCTCCCGACTCTATAGATTGTTTTAATCTTCCGTCAAAATTATAAATACTTTCTGCAATGACATTAAAGGCTTGTTGAGCAAGATATGCCCCTCCAGCAACAGCTAATAATGGTCCAGCTATTTTAGATATTGCATTAACAGTTTTCATAATGCCAACAGTTGCGTCCCTACCAAATCCTAAGCCTTGAGCAGCACTGATGACAGCTTTTTTGCCGCCAGTACCAAGGCCACCACCACCTAAAAATTTCATTACGCTCTGAGCTTTTAGCTCTACGCCAAATGCTTGTAAAGCAAAAGCTACTCCAGCCACTGTAGTAACCAATCCCAATAAAGAATGAGACATTGTAGTCAAAGCGGATGAGTTTTCATCAAGTGGCGGAAGCATAGCTTGTAATGATGCAGTAACCATTGATATAGCTATAGCTGCACCGCCAACGTCTGATGGCATCATGCTACCTAATCCGCCAGATCTCTGAGATTGTCTTTCCTTATTTGCAGTTCTTGCTCTAGCAAATTCATTTTCTCTAGCTGATATTGCATCTGCTTTTTGTTTTTGTAGTTGATTCCAGCTATCAGCGCGACTATTAGCGCGAGTGTCACTATCTTTAAAATTGGATTGTGTTCCACCTTGTAAAGTATCTTTTGTGAGTTGACTAGCAGCTTGTTTGTTGGATTTAGCTTGTTGTATCAAGGCATTTTGTTTATCCATCAACTGAGTTTGTTTTTCTATAGTTGCTTGATGTTTTTTCTGTATACCCTCAAATTTTTGTTCTTCAGCCAAAGCCCTTTGATCTACTTCAATTCGCTTGGACTCAGCATCCATTTTCATCTGAACAATTCTATTGGCAGCTGTTCCAGTTGCAGCAGCTTTTCCTTGTTGTGTTGCTAATTTTGCCAGAGCTTGATCATAAGCACTTATTCTTGCATCCAAAGCGGCAGATTCTTGATATAAACCATCCGTTACTTGCTTTTGTTTTTCTAGCGAAGTAGACAATACTTTAGAATAACTACCAGTTTTCTTGATTTCTTGTGCTGTAGCAGCAATTTCACGTTGAATTTCCCCATTATCAGCTAATCCAGAAATTTTAGATTTAACATTACTTGATGTTACTGCGCCACCAGCTTTATTAGTCGTAGTTGCTGTTGCAGCAGTTGCTGCCGCAGAAGATGCTGGAGAAGTTGCTGAAGATGAAGCTGTTTCACTTGCTGTAGTACCAATTGCTTTTGCGCCCGAAGTCAAAGCATCAACATAATCTTGCATACGTATTTGAATTACAGCACTTGATGCTCCCTGCTTCAACATTTGTGTTACAAGTTGTGAATATGCCGAAGATAATTGAGCGGCTTGCTTAAAAGATAAATTATTAGCATTTGCATAATCTACTAATGATTTACTTAAATCTGGAGTAACGGCTTTTAATACTTGGAATTGTTTACGGCCCTCTTCAACACTAACATCCATAACGGAAAAAGTACCAGTTAATTTACTGATTATTTTATTCAATACTGTAGGAGCTTTTATATCAAAGCCGGGAATATTTGAGTCGCTAACAATTGATTTTGCCCCAGTTCCAGAAGTTCCAGCGGCAAAACGCTGAACAACTCCACCCTTGGCGTATTTACCAACTTTATTCATACGATTTAAATTACCGTATCCTATATTTTGTGCAGATGATCTGTTAACAACAAATTCACCGGGAGTTAATAGGGCCGGAACGGTATCAGTACCAACTCCACCACCAGCAGCAAACTTAGAGATAGGACCACCAAAAAACTTTTTCTTTACATTGATACCAGCTAAAACACCGTTATTGATTGAGTTTACAATCTTACTAGATATACTACCGCTTCCCATATCTCCATCGATAATCTTACTGGAGTATGAGGCTTTAGCATCAGCTTGTCTTAATTTACCTATAGCTCCAGCATTACCAAATAATGCCGCCAATCTCTGTCTATTTCCTTGTAAAGAAGACGCAGGAAAATCGAATACAGCATTACCAGAAGCTGGTCTAGCACCAGTTAAAGCATCGATTACACCTTCATATAAATACCCGGAAGTAGTTCTTATGGCACCTGCATCAGATTGAATTCTTTTTGCTGCTGCCGATAACAGTGCATCATTACTATCAACTGGTGGAATGTCTAATAACTTTTTAGACGAAACTTCATTAGCTACGGATGCAACCGCTTCAGATAGTTTAGTTTTTACATTGTTCTGAATAATTTGACTTAAAGAGCCAGACTTTATATCTCCAATAGATGGATAAAATGTTTGTATGTTTCCAGCTTCTAAAATTCCTTTGGCAAAAAATGTATCTGATTTACCAGCCATTTTGTCGCCTTTGTTTTTATACGGCTTAACTCCAGCTAATGATAACAATTCAGAATTTGTTATATTAAAACTTTTACTTTTAAATGGTTTTAAACCATCTGGAGTGCCTTCTTTATTCATAAAGAATGCGCCAATACTTCCATCAGCTACAGAAAATCTTAATTCATCTTTATCTCGACCAGATGTATATTTTGCTTTTTTATCTTTTTTTCCAAGAGATTGTGTTTTTTGTGGACCTCTAGCCATAGCCAGCTTCTGAGCCGTGGTCATAGGTCCACCATTTTCATAACGATTTTCATTCATCGCAGCAAGAGTACCAGCACCCATCTTATTAACGCTACTCTTGCGTATAACAAATTCACCCGGAGCTAGCATCGCTGGAACAGTATCTCCATTACCAGAACCGGGAACTAGACCACCCCTAGCAAAACCAAGAACTTTACCACCTTTATTATAAGCTCTACCAGAAGTGGCACCGCTCATCATTCCGCCCAAGAAACCTCCCATACCCTTCACTAATTTAAAAGCCGCCAAAGCTGCTAACATTGGAAGCAATGGCTTAATAGAGTCACCAATCTTTATGAGGGCAGATGCTAAACTAAGAGCAGTATTAGCCATTACTTGAAAAGTAGATGTTTCAGTAACACTACGAATAAGTGCCAAAAACTCTTCTTTGACTTTCATAATTCTAATAGCTAATGCCGCTTGTGCTGATGCAGCATCATTAGTCAAAGAATCACCGGCTTTCATAGCAACATTTAACGCGGACTGAGCGGTAGAAAATTGCTGTAAAAGTGGAAGAACTTTACCAATTTGTCTGAATCCACCAAGCTCTTCAGCTATACTAATAAAAGTAAGATCACCTTCTCCAAGTCCACTTAGGGCTTCACTTAGTCGTTTAATAGCCTCATATGGACCAACAAATTTACCGTCTAAGTCAGTAAGTTCAACACCAAATTGTTTTAAGAACTCAATAGTCTTGGGTCGTTGAATACGTGTAAAGATAGTACGCAAACCTGTACCAATACTTTCGGCACTTTCTCGCGTTGTGGCTCTTACGCTTGTAAATAATGCTAATAGTTCATTTAGATTACCACCAGAAGCTTTAAACACACCACCAGTTCTACGAACAACGTCAATTAAGTCACTAGCTTCTACAGCGAATGCACCAGCAACAGCATTAATAGAACCAAGCTGCTGTTCTAAAGCTCCAACTCCCTGCTGGAATTGTGCTAAGATAGCAATGGCACCTTCGGCAGTTTCTGTGATACTATCAAAGTTAGGGGCAAGTGCCGCTTTTGCTAGTGTCTTTAGTGCAATAGATGTATCTTCAGCGGTCAAACCAGCCTGTGCTAAGACTGTAGAAACTTCTAACAAATCAGAAGATGCTACACCAAAACCAGTAGACAGACTAGTAATTTGCTTTGTTAATCCGCGAAGCTGACCAACACTTTTACCAGTAACTTGAGAGACTTTAATTAACTGTCTTTCAAAATCAATAGCACTATTAACAGCACTATTGAGAGTACTAGTAAATAAACCAACTGCTCTTGTGGCTACAGAAAAAGCAGCAAAACGCCTAATGGACAAAGCAAATGCCTTGCCCATGCGTTCTGCTGCCGTTGTTGCTTGATTAACCTGTTGAGTTACTTGCTGTAATTGACGCTGTGCTTGTGGGCTATTCTGAATTTGTACATTAACATTTACACCCTGTAACTGGCTCTGAATTTGTTGTACAACTTGCCTAACGTTATTTGGAGCTTGTAACTGTAATTGTGCGGTCAGTACGAATCTTGACATAATTCTCCTTTACTGATGCCACACAACTCTATCTCATTCACTATCCGTTGCTGTTGACTTCTTTTTCTTGGATGTTGGTTTTTCGGCTTCTTCTGTTTCTTCTGGCTTAATTTCCTTATCTTGGTCATCTACATAAACAACGCTCGGAATATAATTACCATTTTCGTCAAGAACATTACCATCTTTATCTACTCGCTTACCATCTTCGTTGAGCCAGTATCCGTTCTTGTCTATTCTGCGACCTTGAGTATCTACAGTTTCGCCCTTGTCATTAACTAGACTTAAATCCTCGTTGACAAAGTGGAACATTTTAAGGAATTTATTTTCCGGCAGCTTTGCCTCAAAGTCCTTATCTACAGCGTACATCATACCCGCAAGTGCTGATGCAGCACTAAAAGCTATCTGATCGTCAGACCTTTCTTTATAATCATCTAAACTGTTATACACTTTCTGACCATTTTCATAAAAGGCAGAATGTGCTACTAGATAGTCAAATCTGACATTATCTGAGATGGATTCTGCGGTGTTTTGCTCAAGGCTCATTTTCTCTGCAATTAAGTCTCTAAGCTCATTTCGCTTAATTCTCATCTGAATAGCAATATCCTTGCCTTCTGATGCTTTTAGCTTTTTACCACCATTCCCGCTAACATACAATCTTTTTTCTAAATCAGAGATTTCTTGAACAACCTTTCTTTGCTCTTCGTCTTTACCTTCGTCCCAAATCCCCTGCTCTTTCATAAATTTTTCAAGTTCCTTCTTGGTCATAATTCCTTCACGAACACAATCTGTCCAAGCTTTTGCTCCGACTCGTTGAGCTTGAGAAATTAATGCGCTACTGGGGCGTTTAACTACTAACTTGACGTTTTCATCTTTGCCATTCTTATTTAAAACTACATCTACTATCTTTTCCTTATCCTGTGACATGGGTTCCTCCAATTATTTGTTAGGATTTATTACTGGAATTTTAAGTTGATATCTTGTCCACTCTACTTCATATTGAGCTAACTCAGCATCAATATTTCTAGCTTGATTATTACCACGATCTAAGATTTCTGATCTAACCTTATTATAAAGATTCTTCATCATCTCTTGATCTTTAGTAAGTGGCTCTTTGGATTCACTATTCCACAAGAATCCAAAATTCTCTTCTATAGTGCTTAAAGCACCAATCATAGTCGTCTGTATTTTCTTTTTTAGAATTTTAGACAATCTATCTCTTGAGTCAGATTTGTATTTTGAGTCTCTAATCTTTTTATAATCGTCCATCATATCCTCCTTCTATATTCCTTGTCGAGTAGCCTGCATTTGAATATTTTGTCGCTGATCGGGCAAGTGTTGTTCTTGAATGCTGTCAAGTTGTCTAAGAGCAGCAAATCTTTGAGCTTTAATAATATTAGCTTGAGTATTATTTAAACTATTAATTTTATCTGTAGTTTGCTTATTGCTAGACATTACATACACTTCACCAGCATTTTTTATTTTTTCATTGTTTGTTTGGTTTTCAAATTCACGTTCATAGCGTTCTTTTTCTCGTTTCTTATGCTGAACTATGAACCATCCATCTAGCATATCATCATCTTCTATAACTTCTTTATTGGGACAGTCCATTGATTCTTGTATATTATCATACATTTGTGACCAAATTAATAAACTTTTTTGATTATGTGTTAATTCTGTATTTGGTGGATTAGCAAAAAGTGAAATGTTACTTTTCTCACGAACTATCCATAGCGATTTCCATGGATCATTTCGTGCTAAATCTCTACATTTAGTATCGCTCAAAAAATGAGACTGCCACTCATCTATAACATATTGTAAAGATATCTCATCAAAATCATATGGTTGATTATCACAATATGTAGTGTTTTTTATTATCCAAGCTAGTCTTTCTGTTGAGGCTACTCCTTCGCATGTATTTTGATGATACATGTATTTTTTATTGAGATGGCTAGACAACTGAAGCTCACCAGCACGTAAGTATTTTCTTATACTATTAACCATCATCGTATTATCTCTATTATTATAGATTTCAACTTTAAGACGTTCAAGATCATTTTTCAGTGATTCTTCCTTTTTATTATCATGAATAGTCCACAGTTCATTTTCTAACATCCACTGATCCATATCCTCTTCTGTCATTATTTCTTCTGAATAAGCTTTGTCATAAGCAGATTTATAGATTTGGCAAGATTTGAAGTTTTGCTCAACTGTGATAGGGTGTATTTCCAATTCTATATTATTATGGTTAATAAATACTTTTCCAGATCGTATCATAGAAACGAAAAACTCCCGCTCATGATGCTTCATACAGCTTTCTCACAAGCGGGAGTCTCATTTTGTTTCCTTAAAAATCCTATTAAGTTTTAGCTAAACGATATATTACTGACCATTAAACTTAAATCCACCAACTGGAGCAACAGTGCTTCCGGCTGGATCCAAGGGGTGGAAAACGCTTAGAGCATTAAAGGTGCTATAACTATATGTAGTTGTTACATTACCACCACCAGCGTCACCGCCCGTATAGTTAATAGATGATAATCTGTTTTTATTACCAAGGTCAAAACATGTACCATCATGTAATCTGATTAAGATGGTTTCATTTGGAGTATTATTTCCATAATTTTCTGTACCGAGAGCATAACTTACCCCATTCACAGTACCGCCCTTAATGCCTTCTTCTAATGCCTGTACAAAGTCCCCAGAAGCACAAAGAGCTTCAATTTCACATGTAACTTCTACAGGGAAATTTGCATATCTTGTATATGGAGCTTTTCTTCCAAGTTCCTGTACACTTTCACGATTTAAGTCACAACTTATGCTAATATTCTGTAAGTGTACTCTAGGTACTCCAGTAGCGGCTGTTCCGCCCGTCCAAGCATTGCCAGTAGTAGTTCCTACAACTCCCTTGATTGATACGGGAAGCACAGAACCATTTAAAGCAACATTTTCTCTTCTTTGTACTCCACCTCTGAATGCTGGACCTCCAGCACCACCGCTAAAATTGCCGGGACCGTCATAGTAATTTGTTCCAGATGTAAGAGTTCTAACAACAGCATTGGTTGCTACTGATGGACTAGTATTCCATTGCTTGTGGTTGCCAACCAATGTAAGTGACTCAGTAGCATTGCCATCTACAGGAATAGTATAACCAATACTACTAACATACATTCCGCTCATTAAAACTTCTATTGGTGTAGCTGAATCATCGCCAACGTGAGAAACAGTATCCGAGAAAATGCCTAGACCAACATTGCATCTGTATTTTGTTCTAGCGACTAGAGAAGCTTTAGCGGCACCGGTTGTAGAATTATCAGTTGCCACGGCGGCTGTTGCAACGTGATACATTAATGGATAACCATCAAGTACCTTTTCAAGAGTTACTTCAACGTCTGGCACACCTTCAATATTTTCATAAATATGAATTTGACCTAGTTCAAATACTTGCTCTAAATTAAATGTTGTATTGATACCTACGCTTTGTACGCCGTGTAAAACTGTTGCAGCACCGTAATTTGATAAAGCACCGGTTTGTGCATTAGTTTGCTGTGGGTGAAGGGCCACTGCTTGGCAAGCATAAAAAATTCTATTATTGTTTGAAGCGGGCATAATTCTCTCCTATTTTAAGATGGTAAGCTCTAGTTAGTTATACACTAAAATTATATTGATGTTTCGATTGTTTCTAATGTCATTCTCACAATACCAGCGTAAAAATTACTATTTACTACTTTCATATTTTGAACACTAGAGTTTTTAAGGCGTAAATTTCCGCGATAGTAATTTTCTACCAAGTCTGGGTATCTTAAAGCTCCAGAAACAGGAAAACCATGATAATCCAACGGAAAAGACCCACTCCTTGCTATAGCATTACTATTAAACATATATATAGTTTTATCATTTTGTAAGGATATAATATCTACTAATTTATTACGAGTATATTCATCTTCAGCTAAACAGTGGAACAAAATGTCGGTATCTACCCACTGACCACCGCCGAGTTGATAACCTTTCAATGTTCTTCTTGGAACAATCTCAATGGCTATAGCAGGCAATTGAATTCTAGCTTCTGCGGGAATATCATATTTACCTTTATTAAGATCATCAAAGTCTTCCCCTAAGTTTAGGGATGAATACTGAACTTCTGTTAACCAAGGTAAACTATTAGCATATACTACATTTATATATCTATAACTATATTCAGCTTTTACTACACTATTTGTTGGGATTATGTTATTAAATACAACGCGACCATTGAAATAATCTACTTTGTGAGCATATGTTCCACTAGTATTTGATGGATAAAATACATTATTTACATATATTCCAGAAATACCGGGTATAGCATGATTATTCCCTACTATGGGAGGAGGATTGTAAGAAACGCCACTTTGCCAAATCCAGTTTTGTCTAAATCCCTCCCAAGCCTTACCGCTTGGAAAAGATGAATTAGAAGATATTCTTAGTTTACTATAATCTATTCCTTCTGGAGATAATTCCCCAAGTGAAACATTCATATAGTTACCCTTTTCTAAAAGGGACCACTCTAAAAATTCAACAATATTATCTTGCAACTCATTGTTAAGAGTTGTGTCGAATACGCTATCAAAACCCTTTAAGTTTAAATAATTCATTTTAGTTTAGTATTTTTTCAAAGATCTTGGCTATTTGTTTTTCTTGTTCGGCCCCTACTAATGAGCGAGTTATAAAGTTATTGTCTTGAGTACCAGAAAATTGTGGAGGCACTCTAAAAGATCCGCCAGATTTCATATTTCCTAGTTTAGATCTGCCTAAACCAGTTTGTGGGTTGTATTGATAACCAACTACTATTATTTCATCACCCCTATTTAATAACCAATCTAACCAATGTAGGTCGCCACCTAAATAAGTTGAATGCCCTTGTGGAAGTCCAATGAGATTAGCAAAATTATCTGGTTGTATATTGATCTCAATTCCGCCATTTTTTAGTTTACTGTCATATGGAACTATAGATACGGAACATGAGTTAACAACAGCGGATATTATACTATTTATAATCGAAGATGGGTCAATAGTTATACCGAATTGTCCAACTAATGATTGGGGGTCACTAGAAGATAAAGAACTAATTTCTGGTTGATTAGATATCCATGAAGGAATTAAGAGTTTGATTTCATTAAATATTTTAGTCTTGTTTGATTTCATTAAGGAATTAAAATTCGAAGAAATAGCAGATAATATTTTGCTCTCTACTTCATCTACTGAATCTAATAATTTTAGAGAGATACTCATGCTCTACTCCATAAACAAGAAAAATATCTATCTTGTCTTAATCCAACTGGTATATGCTCACCCATTCTTTCAAATCTCATTTCTTTGTAGTCTTCTATTCCTTTATGGACTATTAAAGCTTTAGATTTCAATATTAGTGGCAAATCTTTCATAAAGCCGATTGTTTGTATCACATTATTGGGAACTTGTATATCTCCAGCAACGTTGATCCAATCTCTTGGATTCCAGTATACTTTTAATTTTATCTCATTATATACTTCTACTTCCCTTATGATTTTATTGGATCGCTCATAATCTGGATTGTTTATACGATGAGCATTAATAGAATTTCTTTCTGGTATATTATTGCTAGGATTATATATTACTTCTTCTATTTTATTGGTAGTAACAAGTTTACAAACTACTCCAAATATGTCAAAAGTAGAATCTATAACATCATAGTACTTGTCGAATACACTTTCTGGTACGTTTACTGGCATATTAATACCTATATATTAGTGTTTATAGCTTCTAATTCTTCTGTTGTAGTTGCCATATTTATTGATTGTTTTATGGATGCATATGAATTACTTAAAGATGCTCTTGCTTGTCCGTATTGCAACATTAACGTAGTTAGATCTTGTAAAGATAGTGAATGTGAAGCCCCATCTAAATCTACAATAGATGTGGGATTATTCATACCCATTAAAGACGCTTCCTTAGCCAATGTGAAAGCTCCATTCAAAAGAGTAACGTCAGATATATCTATACCGAGATTATATCCATCTGGAGTTTCCCATCCAGTTCTAAGTCTTACTTTCCAAGATTCATCTAATAACTTAATTTTTTCTAATTTTATTTTTTCAAGAGGCCACTGATCTATAATATTACTAATTTGTAATAATTGAGACTCAGATGGCATATTGTCTATAAAATATTCTATATCAATAGTAGAATTTCTTTCCACTATAGCTTTAATAGGTATAATATTTTGTAATTTAGATAATAAAATGTTTAACATTCGTATGTTCCCATAATTCCATAGCTGCCTACTACCCTGTTACCATATACTACGGGCGAACCAAGTCTAGATTTTTCTATAGCATGATACTTTTCATATCCAACCGGCTGACAGTATATAGAGGCGGAAATAGTTTTTTGTAATCCATCTTGATAGTCTCCACCAATATTTTCTGTGGTTACTAAGCCATTGGTTCCAGATAGCACAATGGCAGCATAGTAATCAAAAGTTGCATCGTTATCTATACTTTCTAAGATATTATTTATTTCTGGCTTTCTTATAATACCAAGAGTGTATTCTGATCTAACATATGGTATCAATATTTCTAGTATTACTTTTAAGTCTATATTAGAATTTAAGCCATTAACTACAGAAACTTCTGATATGTATGGAATTTGCCTTATAACGTTGGTTGGATAAATCCACGAAAAGGTAAAATATGGATCATTATTGATTGAATTTACATCTGATCGAATTATTTTTTTGATTTTATTGTAAAAATTGCATATTAATCTATCAGATTCATTGTCAAGAAAACCAGAACTAGATGTTCTTATAGTGCCAATATATCTTCTGGTATTATTCCCAGATTTACAATATACTCCATCAACTGTTGATAAATTAATAGTTCTTGATGAGTTTACCGGTTCTATTTCTGGAGTCTCTGGATCATAAGGTGTGTACATTGACCAAGGAGTCAATTCAAAACTAATATCATTGTTATTTAAATATCCAAAAACATCATAGATAGTGTTTGGACTTAAAGAAGAAAAATTAGAAACTAACTTAGAATTAAATTGCATGGTCTGCCAAGAAGAGCCATTATACAATGAAATAGCATTACCAAGGTGTTGGGTTAAGTATAATGATGTTCCACTGCCACTATATGTAGAATCAGTCGAACTCAAAGAAAGTCGAGCATTCCATAAATTATTATTTGGATTTGATATAAAGTTATTAATATTTGATATTCTGTTGTCTAAATAACCAGACACTGATGTAATCCTAGAATTTAATGCTCCAGATGCTGAGTTTATTACTCCAGACACTGCTGTAATTCTAGAATTTAACGCTCCCGATACAGAATATATGATTCCAGATACACCAGAAACAGAATTCATAGTATCGTCTAAATCAAGAACTTGCGAATAACCTATTGTGCCAATTTCAATATGACCCAACCCATTTACTGCAAAAACATTGCTATTACTATTAACTTCAATAGCATTTATATCTCTATAGACATTATCTGGTAAACCATTTGGTAAGAAGATCCTTAAAAATGTAACAGAGCTATCATCGTTGCCAACATCAAGATTTGGAATTTCTTGTGGTATATCATACTTATTTAATAGTCTAAAAGATGGATAGTCTGGGCCGCATGGAGGATTACAATAACCGGAAGGTCCAGCAAAGACCATGTTTGAATTTTGTTTTTTGAGTACAATATTTTGATTTACAATTCCACTGAGTTGCAACACTTGAGACAACTGTGAACTTAATTGATTTGGCTGAAAGTGTACTAGTTGTCTTCCACCGGAATAAGATGATAATCCATTATTACCAGAAGGAAAATATATGCCAGACTCACTAACGCTTATACCAGAAACTCTTAATTGTGAATAAGCTAAACTTCCACCAATATCTAAAGCAACAGATGGAGAAGACTTATTAAGTCCTAATCTACTATTTCCAGAATTAAAAATAAGATTGTCATTGTATGATAATGAGTTGGAAGAAGTCCAAAAAGCCAAGCCACTACTTTGAGGAACTGGATTTATACCAGAAGTATTAAAAACAGAGTTGGTAGCTGGATAGTTTACATATACCTCTTTGGTTCCTTCTGTAAAATTTACAAGAGAATTGTTATTAGTAGATTTTACGGGAAAGCGTTGTATCTGATTAGATGAAGATACGTATAATCCAGAACCAAGTTCATACACAGTGCCGTCAGTGATCCCATAAAATAAAGCATCACCATTGGAATAACAAGATGAGAATGTAGAAAATCCGCGAGTGGCACCAGATAACGTAATGTTACCGGTGCCAATCACATAACTTAATTCTTTTATACGATCATATAACTTAATCATATTTTATTTAGTAAGCTGTGTAGTTTGGATTTATAACTACGGTAGGTGGATTACCACTACCTCCGGGTTCTGTACCAAATACAACTAAATCATTAACTATACCATCTAAATACGTGCCAGTGTCTTCACCCATAACAACAAAGCTCACAGATCGTAACTTTTGAGCATCATCGCCAACTCTAGATACCATAGCAACAGTGTTTTCACTAAAGTCTTCTCTACTAGCAGATGTACTTCTACCATTACTATGACCAATAGCAACATAGTTGTTATCTTTTAAAATACCAGATGCAAATATAATAGTAAATTTGCCCCTATCTTCTTTTTTAATACCAGATACATTATAGGCATCTAGAACAGCTGGACTTCCATCTCCACCGATGCCACTACCTTGGAATCTGATCCAAGCTTTAGCAACTCCTCTAGATGAATTTAGAACAGATCTATCTTTTAAGAATGTAAATTGTGTTCCGCTACCAACATTAATAGTTTCTCTAAGTGGGTCTGTTGAGTATATAAATTGTAATCCTTTGCCGGTTGTAGATTGTACTATGGAACTACCACTAGCGTTGACCCATTTATTTCCTAGAGCAACATTCTGTGTAAATGCTCTGCCACCATCGGCTGGAACATATTGTGGGTGAGGATCGCCAATATTTAGTTGAGCTAATCCTGTATGAGAAATTGCCATAGCTCCGGGGTAAGCTACATATTGTATAGAATCATCTGAGAATTTTATACCAGAATCCACAATTAAATGTCCAGTATCTCCATCGCCGTCAGTTCTTTTAATTCTAACATTTTTGATAAATGGATAACTATAAAAGTCCCCACTGCTAACAATAGGAACTATAGAATCAATTGTATCAATTATACTGATACGAACATCAGCGGCTGATATTTGTCCAGCATTATTATCTGCTAAAACTCCAGTTACATATGCTATCAAAGCATCCTTATTTTTAGCCGTCATTTCGAGCCTCCATTAATATCTAAAATAACCACCCCGAGAATCGTAATCGCCATGCGTTCTTACGACATAATCACTAGCGGGACTATATGGGCCAAGAATTGCATGTCCAGCAATACTATTGCCAGCGCGATAATCTAATAACAGTTTAGAATATTTATCAGATAGATCTTTATATAGAATAGATAACGTAGATGCTACTCCACGTAGATCTATTGCTGAAGGACCATCTTTTATAGATATAGCATTTGAAGCTTCTGTTTTTAACTCACTTCCAATTATAATACATGCTGATTTAAGAGCAGTAAGATTTATGAAGGCGTTATCTATCATACCTTCAGTTGGATCTGGAGATAACCCACCGTTAGCAATATCTATAATGTATGAATTAGTAAAATCTGTTTCAATTGACAGCAATTGTGCGCTAACTAGAATAGATGTTTCTATTCTTTCGTCAGAATACTTGTATTTTTCTTGGTCAAGGTCATTTATTAGATGCCTAACAATTAATGGTATTTGACTACGCCAAGACATAATGTGTCCCTGTTATTAGGTTAGTTTATCTAGTATAGTATACACCAAAACTAAATACTATCTAATTCTTCGTCATTTTCTGGAACTGGTTCATTTGCTAGCAATTTACGGGACTTTTTAATAGCCCTGCCTACTAGTAATTTACCAAGAGCGTCCATAAATGGTAAGTTTCTACGCTTGGCTTCATCTCTTAGCCACCCAACAATAGTATCTATATTTTGCTCACACCAATCGTTGCCCTTTTCATTCATTTCTAGAGCATGACGCTTACAAGAGCAACTGTCTGTCATTTGAATACCAACACTTTTAATCATCTTAGACAGAACAGTGCCGGGATGATTGGGGTTTTCTTCTAGAGTCTTTGGATAAAGTGATCGCAAATATACAGCAGGATTATTACTCATTAATTCCTCTAATTTTTTTTCCGCTTGAGATTTAGTCCAATCACCAATTAATGTATAATTGTCTCCACTCCATAAATTGGCAGTAACAGATAATGGTAATATTTGTACGTTTAACGTCTTGGTTTTAGGGTTATCTATAAATATTAGATCTATACTATCAGTAGTAATAGCATTAGGATTGATTATCCTTCCGCTGTTATCAGAATATGGTGGTGGCTGAATTGTTACTTGATTTTTAAGTTTCATATTTATTCCTTTCAGATATAACTTATCCTTTTACTTATATTATAGGTATTTTTACAGTCTAAAACAGGGGGTTATTTCAAATCCTTGTGATTGATTTGTTGGAAATGCTGGTGGAAGACAGTTACAATTGGGCATATTAATATATGAATTTTCCAAAGTGCTTGTAAAGCATCCATTTTGTATTGGTGTAAAATATACTGGATGAACTTTGACCCAGTTTCCATCAACTGCCATCCATTGGCAAGCACCACAGTTAAAACATGTTCCTTGTATGCAAATTGACATATCGGAAAGAGACTCGCAATTTTCTACACAAGTTCCGGCATTATCGCATACATAGCATTTGCTAGCATTGCACTTATCTCTGCATACACCATCTACGCATATGTCACAATCTAATGCAACGCATGGTGGATCACATGCTGCTGATGGATTATCTGGATCTGTTGGTGGAACACAACTAGGACCATTAGGTGGACAACACAAACCGCCCACTAGACTCCAATCGCATGGGCAGCACACCGAACCCATAGGACATAATCCGGGTATACCGCCGCAATCTCCAATGTTTGGATCATCGGTAGGATTAGGAGTATTAGTAGGAGAAGAAGTGGTAGAATTACCGGGATCATTCGTTGTGCTTGAATTTGGATCATCCGTTCCGGTTGGATTAACTGTACCGGTAGTAGTTGGTGACGATGTGGTTCCAGTTGTAGTTGATGGATGTGAAGTAGTATTAGTTGTGGAAGTGGCAGTAGTACTAGTACTAGAAGTAGAAGTAGAAGTAGAAGTTGTGGTAGTTCCACAAGACATACAATTATCGTGTGGTCCACTAACTAAATTATGAATAAAAGGATCATAAGATCCTACAGTGATACATTTCACTTCTGGAGGTTCTGATGTCGTGGTGGTACCAGTGGTTCCAGTAGTACCAGTGGTATTAGTTGTCATAGTAGTACTAGGCATAGCTGTAGTCGATATGGGAGGACATTCGCTACAACTTAAACTAGGACTAGTAACCGCTATGTGAATAGCTGGATTATATTCATATAAAGGAATACAGAATATTGGATCTGGATGCTGAGTAGTTGTAAACGGCGGACTAGTGGTTGTAATTATCTTATCTGTAACACAATAATATTTATTAGGATCTATAGTAGTAGTAGAAGTAGAAGTAGTGTAAGATGTGTTAGGTGGAAAATATGTTGTGCTAGTTGGAACAATAACTTTATTCATAACGCAAATAAAGTAAGCTGGCGGTGGATTGTCTGTAGTTGATGTCGATGTACTACTACTAGTGCTACTAGTACTACTAGTACTACTAGTACTACTAGTCGATGTGCTTGTGCTGCTGGTTGTAGTGCTAGGAGAAATCGTAGTAGGTGGCGATAAAGTAGTGCTAGTAGTAGTTGATGTACTAGAAGATGTACTAGAAGATGTACTAGAAGATGTACTAGAAGATGTGCTAGTTGTAGTGCTGGTGCTTGGTTGACTAGTCGTGGTGCTGGTACTAGTAGATGAACTACTACTTGTTGTAGTTGGTTGTTGCGTAGTAGATGTAGTAGTTGACGGCGGTGGATCTGTTGGTAATACAGTAGTACTAGTTGAGGTAGAGGTACTAGTCGAGGTTGATGGCTCAATGGTGGTAGAAGTACTAGTTGAGGTTGAAGTGCTAGTTGAGGTTGATGGCTCAATGGTGGTAGAAGTACTAGTAGTAGTTATCGATATGTTGGGAATAATTATGTAAATAATAACTGGTATGCCAGATATACCATTAAATGTCTGTGTTATCTTAATAAGATATATACCGCTTGATAAGCCGCTAAGAGAATAATTAGTAGAGTTAGTTTGTTCTAGCGTGGTCCATGTTTTACCACCGTCGTTAGAAATTTCTAATTTATAAGATGTAGTTCCAAAACCGGGGGTATTTAATCCGGGTTGCCATGTAATTACTACTGAGGTTGGTGTTGTATAAGTTAAATCAACATCTCTTACTGGTCCAGATGTATTATATATAATAGGTCCAATAATATCGGAAAATGGCCCAATCCCACTAGACGTTTGAGTAGCCATTCTAATGATATAACCAGTAAAGTTAGTAGATGATAATACATAACTTAATGAATTTGCTGGTATGATTATTCTCGTCCAATCATTACTATTTTCATTTTGGTATTCTAAAATATAATTTGTTATAGTTTGTCCACTAATTGTTACTGGTCGTGTCCATAATATATTTATTGAACCATTATTTGGATTAGCTACTATATTAGTTGGTGGACCAACAAGGTAAGGATAAAATATGTCTGAGAATGGTCCCACGCCACCGGCAGTTTGAGTAGCCATCTTAAAGCTATATATTCCACTAATAGATGACAAAACATAACTTAATTGACTTGGCGGAATTATTATGCTAGTCCAATTTCCGCCATTTTGTGTTTGGTACTCTAATACATAATTAGTAATAGTCTGATTATGACTTATAGTTGGTGGTATCCAAGATATGTTAACTGAATTTCCACTGAGTGTATAGATAATATTTTTTGGTGGACCCAAAAGAGATGGATTTATTGTTGTGGAGGTTGTGGGGGGAGGGTCAACAATTTCACAACATGGACCATGGACAGTCATTATGCTTGGAGATAATGACAAGTCTGGCAATTTATCGCAACATTTTATGTTTGTGTTTTGACATATGCTATCTATTTGAATTTTAAATTTTTTATTTTCTACATTTAATACTGTAGAGTCACACTCTAAAGGTAAATAGAAATTTGTAATGTCTTCAGTTCCGTTACTATTGAATGTTCTATGACATAATAATTTATCAGTAGAATAATCATAAATTGAGATTATAATAGAGTTATATAACTTTGTTTTACCTTCACAAAGTAAATCAAAACCAGTTATATTTAGGTTTTCATTTAAAAGATACTTTTCTGTAGTGGTAAGAAACGTATGTCCGTAATTTAGATTGATATCTTGGTCATGTACCAGCTTTAGAACTATTTCACCTTGAGTATGTAGTATCTTCAATCCAAGTCCATATTCTGAATACTTGGTTCCTTTAGGTAAATTTATTGATCCACATAAACAAGTCATATACCACCTACTTGAGATATACAGTCACAAGGATCTCCACCGCTACCACAAAAACCGTCACAACAAAAACACTGTAGTTCTCCATTAATATTATAACATTGTGAGTATATTACATCGCAACCTTCATTGGGACACTGCATTCTGCAATCTACTCCTGCGCCTCCAGAACAAACCAATCCAGTTCCATATTCTAAAAATGTTGGTGCAGATATAGTACCCGGTATAACACATTGATTGCTACAACATATTTCTCCATCAACACAAACACTTTCACAAGTCTCTGTTTCTTCATTGTATACTTCGCATGGTCCACAGTGTTCACAACAATTACAACCTGACGGGTCACCACTAAACATCCAATATGGAGGATCGTCACATCCGCACGATTCATCTGGTGGGTTAAGAACAAACCCCAATACGCACGGTACATTTACGCTAGCAGACCATTTGGATGAACATGGAGATATATCTGCTGAAGGATTACAAGAAATAACAGCTGATATCACATCGCCACACGATAGTGTTCCATTGCAAGTCCAAGTATTATCTCCTGTCTTGGTACATGAAAATGAATGTTTACGTTTGCCGCAAAGCGATCCAAAATCTAAAGTTGTATTTCCGTCCCAATTACAACAATCTCCTTGTGAGGTTGTACTTGTGCTAGTAGTTGGACTTTCTGTAGTAGTTGGACTTTCTGTAGTAGTTGGACTTTCTGTAGTAGTTGGACTACTAGTCGTTGTGGTAGAAGTGCTAGTGCTGGTAGAAGTGCTAGTGCTGGTAGAAGTGCTAGTGCTGGTAGAAGTGCTAGTGCTGGTAGAAGTGCTAGTGCTGGTAGAAGTGCTAGTAGACGTTGTTGTAGTAGTTGGGCAAAAATTGTAAGCACATTCATATGACAAATAGAAATTTTTAATTTTGCGTCCAAGCAGTCCATTAACATCGATAATATATAGTTTAGCTATAAAAAGTTGACTATATTTAATAAGATATGTATTAAAATAAAGACTTGTGCCACTTATTATGAATCTATCAGAGCCAGCTAATTCAAACTTATATCCTTTACAAGATTCTGGAATAATGATATCTGCTACTTTAATATAAGAACTATCAAGAGACAAATCAGCAAAAATATTAAATAAATATGAAGCATCAATATCTTTAGAACATCCTATCTCGCTAGATGGTACAATAAAAAAATCAATATCATATGGGGCTAGAGTTGTAACCGCTGTAGGTTCCGCATATGTTACATATGGCCTTGGCGGTTTAAAACATGGGTCCGATGGTCTTCCCATTATTAGTCCTCAACTATTGCAACATACGCAAGTTGTATCGCTAGAACTTACCCATATTGGTCTATATTCATTATTTATTTTAGCTGCAATAACGTATGCGCCAGCATGAACAACAGATGTTGTATCTCTATTTGTTAAAAACACTACTCCAGAATTTGACCAATTCACATCTTTAGTAATCAATATACCGCTTGTCTTAGCAGAAGAATTAGGAGCAGCATTCATACCAGTAGGCATATATCCTTCAATAAACATGGAATTAGTGAGATTTATTCCACTGTGCGCAATTGCTATCCCGCTGTTGCCTAGTGCTATGCCGCTATTAGCAAGTCTTGTGTTGGTGTGAATAGGCTTTGTACTACCAAGATATGTTCCATCTGAAAATTGTATATTACCTTTTAGTCTTAGATTTCCATTGAGTTGAGCATACGGTTTGGATACCGTCACATTTGAGTCAGAAGCAACTCCACTAGACGGGAACCAATATTCATCTACATATGATACAGCAGGACTACCAACATTAAGAGCTGGACTACCCCATAATGAATTATAATTATTTGGATTAGAATTATGATTTAGAACTAAAAGATCGGCTGAATTATTGCCAATGAATCTAAATCTTAAATCATTTTCTGGGTAGTTGCTTCCACCGCTATCAATAATTTCTATAAGATTAGATTTTAAACATAACCCTTCAGTATTATCGTGATTGTGAACATATAATCTGCCACTGCTTGGTAAGCTCAAAAATTTGTCAGTATTATTTGGTCCAAGCTTACCTTGTAATAAGATGATATTGGACCTATTTCCAAGTATAAACTGATAAGATCCACTTTGACTAGCACCAATATTATGACCAATTATTATGTTGCCGCTGGTGTGATTTAGTGGACTTGTTTTATTGAACGCTTGGTTACCAATTATAATGTTATCTACAGAAGATAGCAAGCCAGAACCAGCGAACCTACCGATAGCTATATTATCATTACCAGAAAACAAATTATATAAAGCATTATGCCCTATGGCTAGATTACCAGATCCAGATCTAATATCATATAATGCTTGGTAGCCATGGGTAGTATTTTCTTTAATTGAACTAGTAATTTTTCTATTTGATGGAGAAGCATATCCAGCAAATGTATTGCCACTGGTATCTGTGTAAACAGCCCTTCCATCAATATTATCTAATTTGTTAACAACAACATCAAACTTGTTGCCAGACGAATCAAGATAAATTAAAGAATTATACTGGTTGGCATACTGACGAACATCTCTAAGATTGTATAGTTTACCATATCCACTATTAGCAACTACTGTCGTATTAGCGACAAAAGTATCGTCTTTTAAACTAATAGTTGGTAGCTTTGGTGCGCCACTATGACCAATGGTAATAGTAGCATTTGTAATACCACTAGATAAAATACCTATTTGTTGGTCATCTTTAAATCTTACAAAACATGTTGTACCATAGTTTTTGAATAAGTTTATATCGGCTATACCACTATTGTTTAAATAAGTTAACTCTATCCCACTACTTTCGCAATTGGATGATCCTAATAATTGGATAGCTGCTTTGTGGTATCCATTACTTTCAGCTGTAAATCTAGCTACACAATCATTAATGGAACGAATATTAAATATAGTTTTTGGAGTAACATTGTCTGCTATGGATGACATGTTTGTTATACCGACTACACCGCCATCGGCATTTTGCTTCATTAGAGTAAGAGCATTTATTGGCTTAGAAGTATTATTATATGAAGCAATAACAAATCTATCTAATAATGGACCAACTATATTAGAGAATGATTCATCGACATACTTAAGTTCAAAACCTTTAAGTTTATCTTTATTTTGGTTAGCTGAGTCTTTTATACGTTGCTTTGTGCCTGTCAAGAATTTTTGACTTACTGAAACACCGGATTCCAAAGACATTAAAGATATAGAATAGTCTTGAATGCTACCAGAATTAGAAATTAAATTAATGTTACTTATACCGGCAACATGACCATTTGGAAGACCTAGATTGGAACCTAGAACATTTTTACGAGATATATAAGTTATACCGCTATTAAAGAATAAACCAAAAGAGTCATTATCATCAAAGGCGTCAGGGTCATAAGAAATTAAACTATTGGTTTTGACATATCTATTGCTAGGAACTTGTAAGTTAATATTACTAAACCATACAGCATTATAATCATCAACGAATCCCGGCATACCTTCGGCTGGAGGACGAAATGATATTTTGTATTCTTTATTATTTGTAGAAGATTTTAATACCACGCCACCATCAGATAGTTGTAAATCTGAATATAGTGGTTGATTGTTAGAGTTTACTCCAAGATAGAAAGTTTTATTACTGTAAGTATATACATTGCTATAGAATAATTGATTTATTATGGCTCTACCAGTTACTGTCAAATCTTTAAAGAATCCAGATTCCCAAACATAAGAATTAGATCCTAATGAATACTTATTAGTCTGACTAGGATAAATGTGATTGCTGGTACATAGTAAGGAAGATCCACTAGAAAAAATAGAAGATAAATTGCTAAATTCAATTGATCTAGAAAGATATAACTTAGACCAAAAGTATGAATCATATCCTAAACTACTTACATTGGAACCGGATGGTAATATGTTACCGCCAACATGAAGAACACCATAGTTATTTAGCGACTTAGTGCCAATGCCTAATTTAATATTAGACAAATCACCATATATTAATGGCATCCATCCACTTCCATTAGGATTGTCACATATATGTTGATCGTCAACCGGATGATAGCCAATAAATAAATGATTGCTGGTGTTCTTGGTTGCATAATATCCAGCACCATGACCAATAGCTATATTTCCATTGCCAGACTTGTTATTATTTAAAGTATAATTGCCAATCCCTATATTCAAATGACCTACGGTATTGCCAGCCAAAGCATTATAACCTACAGCTACGTTACCCTCACCATAAACGTTACAAGATAGCGAATGCGACCCTATAGCTGTATTCTGGACTGACTGATAATTTGATCTTAGAGAGTTAAACCCAATAGCTGTATTATGATTGCTAATTGAGTTATCAATTTTAACATTATCTAATGCAGAAATACCAACTCTAGTATTTCCATCTGAAAATGTAGCAAAATTCAATGATTCTAAATTTTTATCAAGCGTTAAATTAGATATAGAATCAATGATATCAAGCAAGTTGTGCCTAATATCGTATGGACTAATTTGACCATAGGATTGATCGGATATCTCAGCATTGATATTATTAACAAGCTGGGACTTGCTTAGTTGCATTTTTTATTCCAATTATTTGAGGCTAATTTCTAATGAATTAATATCAAATCGAATATTATCTCCTAAAAATACATATCTTGGATTAGTTAGTTTAGAATACATTAATAAATTACCAGAACCAACAGTATCGTGGTCAACAATTGCTATGCCAGAAACCCAGCCCCATTCAGTTAAAGCTGTGTTAAACACAATTTGATTTTTGTTTCTAATAAACCCATTGCCTTCATAGTCTGGATAAGAAGATTTGGTAGGAACACCAGATTGAAATAAATTTCCTCCGCTTGGAGCAAAGAAAGGAATATTTGGAAAATCTGAAAAATAAAATACAGTACTATTACCATTAACAACATTTGCAGCTATAGCACTAGCATCATTGGCAGCAGATGCTGTTAAGTATAGTGGATAAAAATATCCCGGCGTATTATCATGGCGTCTTCCAGAAACACTATATGACCCATTAGCATTTATACCAATACTTTGCCAAGTATTATCCCCACTTGCGGCTGGAGGTCCAAGCGGTATTCTTTTATAGTTTGTTGAAGTCCATATGTTACCATTTAAAACGCCAGACGGTAACTCTGGGATAGTCTGACCAGTGTCAGAATCTAATGGTACTCCGCTAGTTAAAGCAATTGCTATTGAAGATGGTCTTGGAAATGCAGCGTTGCGAAAAATATGACTTAAAAGACCAGACTCAAGATAATCCGATAGTGCGGCCATAATATTCTCCTATTTTTATCCTAAAATAACGTTATCTACAAGTATTATACACAAAAAGCCACCCCCAATCTCTTGAGAGTGGCTTAAGTGCGACAGATATATTAAAATATATCAGAATGAGCCAAGGATGACTCTACGATTGTCTAGAACACCAAAACCGAGTTCAGCCCAGCCGTAGTAGCCAGCGCGTTGCTGACGATGTAGTGCTGGATCTTCGAAGACCTGTAGCTGTTGCTTAACGGGCATAACGAAGCTATCACTCATTGATTGGTCAAGACCAACTACGAGTTCAACATCGCCACCAGTAGCAAGTGAGCCACCGAGATCAGATGTAACGAAGTTTTGGTACTGTTGACCTTCGCCTAGTTCATCTAGGTCATGAAGATTAACACCAAATACTCTTGTTATAACTGAACCGTCTGGAGCAGAGTTGTAGATTTCACGACGAGTTACATCATCAACTTGATCTAGACCCCAATTTCTGATATCTTCTAACGCTTCTGGTGAAACGTACATATCAGTTAAACGGCCACGACCAACTGATGCCGAGTTGCCACCAGAGTTTCTACGCATAACTGTTTGCATAAGTGATACTAATCTCTTTGAGAATAGACCAGCTGTTGCATCAGCATCATAGACTAGGATGTTACGATCAACGCCAGCGGCGAGAAGTGTGTGCCAGCCGTCATCGTTCATCTTCTTGGTGAAACCAGCTTCCATAACCTGCATTGCACGACCAACGATATCCCATCTGGCTTCGCGGGCAAAACGAAGTAGATAGTCAACCGATGAAGCGATTGTGTAGGTTGGAATCATAACGTAGTCGCCTTCGACTGAACGCTCTGGAATTCTACCGTGACCGGGATTGGTGTAAGCAACATGCTCACCTTCAAGGCCGGGGGAGATAAGATCTAGAGGAAATTCAGTTGTTGAACCGGCTTCCACGTTGATGGTTTCGAAAATATTACCGAGGATATTACCAACTAAAACACCCTTACGTAGTGGGAGTTCTAGTGCTTTGGCAAACTCACGTTGAGCGGCCATTGCTACATTCATATCGGCATCCCCTGACTTGCGTAGGAGAGCGATAAAATCATCGCTGGGTCTTTCTGTTATTGGCATGTTTAATTCTCCTTTTATTTTATTATTCTCAGGGGAGGTTTACTTCGACTTTGGCATAACCGTCAGCGTCCTTACTAGTAAGGAAACGACCAACGACTAGTGCGCCAGAACTACCGGGGCTATCACCTCTGAAATTGCCAGCATTAACATGGCAAGCATAGGCAAGTGAACCGGCTGTTGGTGTGCCTGTGACGTTATTTGTTACAACATAACCCTTGCGGAGTACTGTAACTTTACCACCCTTTTGAACTTCATCCTTATATTGATTAAGGTGAGTACGGGTTAGATCCTTATTTACTACATCATTTAATAACACGCCAACTGGTACAGTTGCCGATGTTGCAGCAGCATACTTAACAAGGTTTACACCTTGGTCCATAGCTGCGCCAGAACCAGCTGTATCATGACATACTACACCGCCGCGAGTTGCTACCCCGGCATTGTAGAAGAAACTGATATCAGTTTGAAGCTCATATCTATCTGCTTTTAGGGCCATAGTTTTTCTCCTTTATCACTTATTACGTAAAACGTTGTTTGTTAGCCACTCTGCCACACTAGCTCTTGTGGACTCTATTTCTTCGTCTTCATCAGAAGCAGCTACAAGAGTGGCTTCTGTTGTTTTGACTTCTTCAAAAATAGCTTCAGTTGATTCTTCTGCTACTTCTGTTTTCTCCTCTGTGACAACTTCTGCTTCGGAAGCCATCTCTTTCTTTTCTTCTTTCATCATCTTGTCTTTCATAGCTCCCCACTTTTTCTTCATAGCAGCAACCACTGCTTCGAAGGCTTCGTCACTAAGAGCATCATATAAAGAAATTGATTCATCAGCTTCGGCTTCTTCAAAGCCAGCCATAACTAGCTTTTCCTTGCGGCTGCGATCTTTTTCTTTCTTCTTCATATCTTTCATTTCTTCGTTGACTGCTGCTAGTTCTTTTTGTAAACTAGCAAGAGTCTCTTCTAATGTTGCGACCTTTGAAGCATAAGCTTGAATTTCAGTATCTTTAGCTGCTAAAGCGGCCTCTAATTCTGAAGCGTTGTTTTCCACTTTGACTTCTTCAGCCACAACCTGTACAGCCTCTTCTGCCACTGGGGCAGTTTCTAGCTGCTTCTCTTCGTTGTTTTCTGACATATTAACTTCTCCTTCTGAAACATTGGAAATAGTTTGTTCTTCATTAACAGAGAAAGCCTTGCTAGAATCAAGAATTATACTTCTTGGATTTGCTGGTCTGGATACTAAACCCTTACCAGAAAAAGAAATATCTCTTAGTAATCTACCAATTTGATAGCCTTCGTATTCTCCGGTTCCACCGTATGCTCTAAGATGTTTTGTCAAAAATGCCGAATCTTCACTACGCGCTATAACCTTGGTTTGTCCAGAGTTATCTTTAACAGAATAGTCAAAACCGGCGAATAAACATTCCATCGAAACGAACCACTTGCCTTGCTCTATCTCTGATATAATCTTACTCATCCTCTCTCTGTTCTCTGGATTAGTCCAACTGTTATAAATTACAGCTTCGGTTACAATATCGAACTGAGATGGGGCGGCATCGTTTTCAGTTGCGCCGATTTTATTACCATCTTGATCAACAACGTAACTTCCAGTGATATGTCCTATAATATCATTTTCATTGTGCATTAAATTGAATTGTTTATCCTCTGGAGTACTACGAGCCGCCCAAGTTTGTTGCGGATCGAAAACGTCATCGTTTTTATTCCATCCAGTGGAAACAAGAATTGATTTGATATAGTAAAGATCAATTTGATTAGGATTACTAGAAGCCTTTACTTTATCAATCAATCGCTTAATTGAATTTGTTTCGGTTGTTAATACTGCTTGCGAACAATAAGCTACAGTCGTATCACTTTTGATACGTTCTGATAGTCCGTCAGCTATTTCTTGTGCATATATCTTCATATTTTTTCCTTGGTGTCTCTCAAGATAATATACACAAAAAAGACATAAACGTATTAAATGAGATCATTCTAGTAATTAAATATATAAGCATATTAGTAGCGGTCGGGAGGTTATATTCTTCCTAGAGCATTTTGAAACTTATTCATAATTCTACTAAATGTACTAACTTCTGTTGGTGATAAATAATTTCCTATACTATATCCTCCACCATATCCAATGAATGTGTTTGGTGAACCACCTTGTAGTACTGATGAAAAATTAGAAAATGCAAATACGAAAATGGGAACGCTGGTTTGAAAATATCCAGAAGTTGGAACGGTGGAGCTAAATCCTATTTGAGTACCATCGTCATACGATCTAATATCTGAAGTGCCACTTCTACTAACAACAAAGTGTCCACCATTGTCTACTGATCGTGAAGATTGAGAAGCTTGAGAATTACCAGCTAAAATTCCCCCGACTAAAGTATTAGTTGTTACACTATTATAATCTAAACTAAGTCTATATTGGTTAGTATACCATACTGAAGCGTCTGGAGTGCCACCCATAAAACTTCCCATAGTTGGTCCACACATAACTCCCATACCAGTAAGCCCCCACTTATTAGCAAAATATTTGGTAAGGCTAGTCATTTCATCATCACTAAGTTTTTTATTATATATCACTAATTCTGCAAGATCGCCTTGAAGCATTTCACAACCGGGGCTATTATATAGTGAACCTATAGATCCTATAACAACTTCATAAGAAGCTGTATTATCAGTATTTCCAAGACCTTGATATCCTGTACCAATATTATCTAACTCGCCAGCAAAATAAATAGATAATTTTTGGCTATTTGGAGAAAACCAAGAACTAAATAAGTAAGTAGTACCGGCACTCATGGTATTATTACTAGAAAGAACAGATAGTGTGTCTGATGTGGTACGCTTAACTCCTTGTGAAAAAGAACTGCTAGTATTGGTATATAATCTACTTCGTAATGATGTTTCTTTGATAGAAACTCCAGATATACTAACACTAGATAATTTTGTACCATCCAATACAATTTCTATGCCAACGGTTGCTGCTGCTGCTACTGTGCCAAAAAACTTTCCAGTAGATGGTTCATATGTTATATAGTTATTAGCCCCAGCTGTTGATAATCTAATTGGTGATCCGGCCTGTAATCCAGTAATATCACCAGTTAATGTGCCAGACACTGTATAGATTCTTCCAGCAACCATACTTGGAAAGCCAAAGTCGAATCTTGGATATCCAGCATTAGTTCCAATAGCAGTATTACTCATTGTCAAAGTGCTATTATTCCAGACACCATTAGATCCAGCTGTGTTTTGTATAGTGGGGGTTACAACACTCCATAGTTCACTGCCTAGTCCATATGTGTCCGCTATTATTGTGCGATTCTGACTAGTCAAATTAGTTGGTTTATATACTGTTAATATAGTATAGTTTCCTAAATTTTGTAGCAAGCTATTACAGCCAGAACTACCAATCATAAAATCATTAGTGCCATCAAACCTAACTATATTTTTAGAGTTAATACTAGATGTAACATAAGTGGGTTGGCAAACTCCAGAATTTTGAATGAAGTGTCTGGAGTTACCGCTTTTATCATTCCATCCAGAAACTGCACTACCATTAAGTAAAACTGATGTTGCGTCACTAGCATCTAACCATAATGAGCATCCAGTAATACCAGTTGGAGAAGCTATCATCGCTGTGGTATTTGGCGGTCTAGCATGAAATGACAAGTGGGTATCAGTATATGGAATAGTATCACATCTAAATCCGGTATTTAAATATTTACTTCGTCTGTCACTTCTTAATCCGCCTTGCTGGCCCCTTTCGTTATAGTCTGGTCCAGTAAATGGTCCAGAATTAACATCAACGGGATTACCATAGAATTGATCAACGGGAGTTGGACCTCTGTATAGTGGAACAAGTGCGGCATTAAGATTGTTTCCACAAAATAAGTTTGTTCTCCACATTTTGTTGCGCAGTCCAGCATTATCTATATCGTAACAAAAATCAGTAACTTTATTTATAGTTTCTTGACTAATCAATCCGCCGTTAGCATACACTCTATTAATGTAGTCTTTTACTTCTTTATGACTTGATGTTGGTCTTTCTATTCCAATGCCCCATTTTTTACTAAGATATTTTTCTAACGAAGAAATTTGAGTATCTGTTAGTGCGCTGTCAAATACTAATACTTCTCCAAGAGTAATATTTTGATGAAAACCTATCGCAGAGTTAGCATTAACATTAATACTAAATCTATTTTGAGTTTTGTTAGTAACATCTATGTCAGAATTATTAAGAACAATTAAACCATTTTGTCTGGCATGAACTTTTAAACCATCTGTTTTTATAGTAAAGATAACCGGCTCTGTAGTAAGCTGAGAAGTATAAGCTGAAGCTGCTGACTTATTAGTTAAATCATCTGCTCTTGTTCTTATGTCCACGTATCCAGTTTCTCCCCTACCTCCACCTTGCCCCCAAAGAGCAAGATAAGGAATATTACTATCATATCTAGTAAAAGCAAATATACTCCCATTCACAACAAATCGTTTGGGCTTGCAAACCATGATAACAGTAGCGGGCTTATCGCTGCCATTTAAAATAGTCAGTGAGTCACTATACATAAATTGAGGGGCTTCAAAATTAGCAGAAGGTAAGCCATTAAATGTAGTAGTATCAAGAAATGGTTTTGAGGAAGCTGTTGGCTGAATAAGATGATTTCCATTACCACTCTTGTCTAAAATATAACCAACCGGATCTCCAGATGATATTACTGCTCCTGTGCCATCACTATTTTGTTTTAAAGTAGATAGATCACTACAATCAGCCCACAACTTACAAGAAGAGTTTGTTTGAGTTGCCCACTTTTTTGCTAAGTATCTTTCTACTCTTAACAAGTCATAAGTAGATAAAGAACCAGAATATATTATTAACTCTGCAAGTTGTCCTGTAAAACTATCAGAATTTGCCGATCCTAAAGTAAGGTTAATAGTTGAGGTTAGGGAAGACGATGGAGCGTTGGTAGATGAATTTGAACCAGCATTTTGTTTGCTATTAGTAAATGTCTTTATTCGATTTCTAGCAACTGCTTCATTGCTATTAAACATGACAGACTGTAAGACAAATTTATTCATTTCTGGTATTACATTATTTACCAAATAATCTGCCGTACTAGTACCACCAACTCCTCTAGTTATACCGCCTCTTAAACTATTGCTAGTGCCTAAAGTAGCCGGTCTATCATCAAAAAAGATATTAAAACCAATATTATTACTTGCATTATCATCATTATGCAAAAACCTGCCATACTGTGCATTGTTATCAATAGCAAATGGCTTTACCACATATATAATTGTGCCACCAGTTGTATTGTGTAGAAAGTTAAATGATCCACTACTATTTGGAATAGACATTTTAGCTGTAGCAGAAAAATTAATAACATTTTTATTACTGAGGCCACTAGCTTGCAATGTGGGCGCACTAGTAGATTGTTCAACCATATGTCTATTATATCCGCTCTTATCATTCCATTGAGTTGCATAAACACCAGATAAAGAAATGCTAGAGAGATCACTTCCGTCTAACCATAGTTGACAACCAGAAATATTATTCGGTGACGCTATATCTTGAATAAATTGATCAATATTTACTGGATAAGTATCAATAGAGTATCGTGGAATAGAAATAGAGGCTATATCTTGTGCTGGATCATCGCTACCAGACAATCCCAACCCCCACTTTCTACTCAAGTAATTTTCTACAATCTCAGATTCTTGTGATGAAAGAATATTATCAAAACAGATTATTTCACAAATTTTTCCAGAAAAATAATTTCCATAATATCCACTTGCTGATCTACCATCAGTTCCACCAAGAATTATACCCTTAGTAAATGATGTCATAAAACCACCTATTATATTAGTGGTTCTGGTGACTATAGTCTTATTAACATATAATTGAGAGTCAGTAAATGTTCCATTTAAATAGGTATCATCTTTATTTTGACTTCTCATCAAAATTAAATCACCAGTATTAAAAGTATATTCATACCATCTAGCGGTAGCACCAGCCAAATCTACTCTTTTGCTATTGTAGGGATATCCAGTAACAAAACCAAATGTTGTAAAATATCCAAATCCAGTATTGTCCTTTGGGCAGAAACTAACTGCCGCTTCTCCGTTAGTATCAGATCCGCTCCCCTTTTCAATAACAACAAAGATTGTCCTGTTCAAAGGAGTAAGATCACCGGTTGCATTTCGTAAAATAGTATTAGTACCATTAAACTGAACAGCACCCCTTCCATTTCTAATACTTAAAATTGGAGGAGAACGATTGCCATCAACAGATCCAGTTCCAATAGTAAAGCTTAGATTTCTAGCTTTATCTCTCCATTCAGTAACACTAGATCCACTAAGCGTCATTGTGGTTAGATCATCAGCGTCTAACCAAAATGAGCAATTAGTTGTAAAAGCTGTTAAAGGATTAAATCCAACCGACGATGAAGTTATTATTCCGGCCATAAGTCCTCTATAATTTACTAGCTTCTATGAACGCATTATCTATCTGCTCTGTTGAAAAACCGAGAGCAATGCCAAGGGTGTCCATCATAAAATGCTTTCGTTCAACATAGGGAGCATATTCCCATTGAACTCTAACGATATCTTTAGTTTGTTGATCTTCTATACTGTCTATTGCTGATTCAATAGATTGTAAACTTATTCCATGAGTTACTAACCATAATCTTATTTGTGTAGCGGTCACGCTATCTGGAACTTTTTCTGGTTCTGGAGGAATTCGCTCCCAACCTTCTGGAAGTAAATCATCTCCAATAGCATAATAACCTTCTTCTGGTTCCCATCCTTCTGGATAATCCATTCTTATGAAGGTTAATACTTTATTGTCTTCTTGTCTAACAATAGCAATCGATGTTGTATTTTTTGTTATTTGTATCATAATTAGTACCATACATAAATTTTAACAAAGCCGTCAGCACCGTTGCCTCCAGCACCGCTAGCAAAACCATTTAAACTAGCACCGCCGCCGCCACCACCACCACCGGGAAAAGCCCCATTACCACCATTTCCACCAGCACCGCTAGCATTACCACCACCGCCAGAACCTCCACCACCAGCACCGCCGGGAATATATGTTGGGGCAGAAACACCAGCACCGCCGCCAGCAGTTCCGAAAGCTACAGATACGGCTCCTCTAGCAATTTCTTCGCTTACTGTTCCGCCTCCAGCACCAGCAACATCATTTGCTCCAATACCGCCACCACCACCACCACCACACGCCGCAGCAATTGAAAAAGAACCTCCAGCAGCAGTAGAACTATTACTTCCAGCACCGCCCTGACTACCGACCCACATATTAGTCCAATCTGAATAGCCAGCCGCTCCACCAGTGGTTGTTCCACCACCAGCACCGTTAGTTCTCCAGATATAAATTAAAGCTTTGGATGTTGCTGTGATTCTAACAATAGTAGCAAAAGTAGCAGCAGGAGTATTACCATTAGTATCATTAACAGTAACGGCAGCAGCACCAGCACCACCAGCACCTACTACGATAGTTAGATTAGTATTTCCACCAAGTTCAACAACTGGAATAGTAAACATACTTCGGCCACCACCAGCACCACCACCGCCACCACCTCTAGCAGTTCCAGCAGCACCTCTTCTACCACTACCTCCACCTTGACCAGCACCAATAGCGTCAATAGTAATCAATTTTGCGCCAGAAGGAATATTCCAAGTCCAGCTTCCGGCACTAACAAAAGTAGCATCACTAGGACCAGAATTTCTGTAAAAACTATAAACACCAGCCTGACCAGATATAGAGTCTACCTTTACAGCACCACCGCTTCTCCATCTTAACGACACGTTATCATATACTAACGTTAAACTGTCATTAGGTCCGATAACCAGATCATTGCTAGTAGCACTAATAACTCTATTTGGTGCAATACTATTTGCAGACTGATGCACTATTCTAATATCATAAGAGCCAACGTTATAGATAGTTATAGAAGTATTAGGTAATGCAACAAAGCCCGTTATGCTTCTTGTAGCATCAGAACTTAATCGTATAACATTAGCGTCATTAGATAATGAAAAGTTATTTTCATCTTTAGTAAGAGTCGGATAACTAGTAAAATTGAAGAGGTTTTGTTTCTTCTGTCCTAGGATACCATCATTCATAAGTCTGCTCCAAATGCATATACGTTGAATGTTTCAGCGTTGTGTGTTGATGCTCTTAATCCATATCCGCTTGGTAGTACTAAGTTAGAATAACTCTTAGATGTTCTGAATGTTGGCACTGTTGAAGATGCTATTGTTGCAGAAACGTTAAACTCATCAAATAGTCTATTATTAGTACCATCATTAACAAATAGCCTTACCATTCCGGCGGTTGTGGTTGATACCGCATCTACTACAACTTCATATATTTTGGTTCCACTAGAACCAGCTGTAATTAATGTGGCTAAAGTTCCTGTACCATCCGTAGCGGTATTAGCACCAGAGGCTTGAACGATAGATAATCTTGGAGTAACTGCAAATTGTGGGGATACTGCCATATTTCACCTCTTAGTTAAAATTTGACCATAAATATAGATTTGTGTTATTTATTATACTGGGTAGATTGGAGCTTGACAGTGTACTACTCCCAATAGTCAAGCCGCTAGAGCTAATAGTAGCCCATGAATTATGATTTCCAGTAAGATCATACCCAAAAGAGTGTTTATAGGTAGAGCTACTTACACTATAACCCAAGGTAGAACCATCTGGCTTATATATTTTTGTATTGTTGTCACCATAAAGACTAAATATAGATGTTCGTACAAATGCTCCTTGAGTCAAAATCCCACCATTTACTGTTAATGATGCAGACCCAGCAAGTACTGATCCGTTGATGTCAATATTAGTAAATAAACCAGTTCCAACAACATGTAATTGTCCACTTGGAGTGGTGGTTCCAATTCCTAATGAGCCACTACCAATAACAACTTCTGGAGTGGTATCATTAGAAACAAAAAATCTATGTAATCCAGCAGTCGATGATCCAGCATAATAATTAATGTTATTGAATCTTAATCCTCCAGTTTCTCCGAGGCTAAGATTTTGACTGCCTACAGCAAAACTTAAAAATGAATCACCATTAACATTTTTTATTACTGTTCGTTTTGCGGAAACATGATTTCCATAGATTGTTAATGATCTATTAGCATTTCCACTTCCAATACTCACATCTCCATCTACTAATAATTTATAGGACGTTGCTCCTACAGATGTTCCCGTAGTTCCTATAGCTAGGTTATCAAATATTCCAGTACCAACAACATGTAATTGAGTACTTGGACTTGTTGTTCCAACTCCAACGCTACCAGCAGAAGTGACAACTAAATTTCCAATTGTAGATGCTCCATCAACTTGGAACATAGCCGTTGGAGCAGCTACAGTATTGATGTAATTAGGAGTAAAATGAAAATTAGCAGCAGAAAATCCTAATCTTGTGAATGGATTAGCACTTTGGGAAGCAAAAGCGCAATTAGCATTAAATGTTCCAACTTGAAAGTAAGTTGTATTTACATTGTCTGTCCATGCTGCGGCATCTAATCCCCTAAAGACTGTTTTATTATTAGCTTTGATGAATATGTCAGTTGCAGATGAATTTATACTTTTACCAGAAGGATCAATAATTATAGAATTTCCAGCAAAGGTAAAGTTGCCAGATCCAGAAACGTCTATTTGGTAAGAAGGTGAAGAGGTTCCTATTCCGACATATCCACCACTACTAGTGATGCACATTCTCTCAACTTGAGTGTTATTACTACTATTGTGAGTCCTAAACGCTAATCGTGACATCAAATTTTGACTTGTGGAAGCAATAGAAGTTATAGTACTAACTGAATATTGACTAGCAGCACCGTCCCACAAAGCATTTTGAAACACTAACTGATAAGAATCTTTTTGAGTGGCTGTGGAGGTAGTTTCTCCAACTCTTGTTACATAATTATTACCTTGAAAATAAGATGTTCCAACATAAAATAATTGAGAAGAATTAAAGTCTATTCTGTCTCCACCACCATTATTAAATCGTATATTATTAGTAATAGGATTTATAGCACCATAAATGTAGCTATTATTACTATTATTACCTACAATAATACCACTAGTAAATAATCCAGTACCTATAACATGAAGTTGAGATGTTGGACTTATTCCTATGCCAACTCTACCATCGTCATTTATTCTAACTAAGTCAGTACTATCTGAAGAATTCCTAATTATTAAAGCTGTGTTTGCTGAGTACAAATAATTAAGTGTACTTCCATTACCGCCAAAAAGTGGTTTTGTTGCTAAAGTATGATAAGTATTTTCTTTGAATCTAACCGAACCCTCAATATGCAAGAGCGATGAAGGGGTAACAGTTCCAATACCAACATTAGTTCCATTATCAAAAATTAAACTATTTCCTATACCACTACTACTTACCCATTTTGTATGATAGTTTGTAGTACCAGTACCAGTAACGGGATTCGTTAAAGTTAGCTGATAAGGTGTTAGCAACCCACTAACACTACTATTAAAATCCGTAATGTTACTTGATGTATGAGTGTGACCGTTGACGCTAACGCCGGTACTATTTACGCTTAGTGATGAGAAATTACCACTGCTAGATGGCATCCAAAGACCACTAGAACTATTATATTGTAAAAATTGACCATTAGTAACACCGCTAATAGCAACATTATGAAGTTCTTCTAGCTCATACCCGTTCTGAACTTTGACGTATACCTTACCGTTATTGAGTTGCTTTCGCAAAACATAGCCAAGGAATACCATATGATTAGGGGCAGATGGCTTGTTGCTCAAACCATAAACAATTCCACCAGAGACTGTGGGAGATAGCCACATAGTATCTCCAGCAGCATTGGCACTACTAGTATCAATTCCATCTAACGCTCCTTCGCTAACAACATATCCAAACTCATTAACAAGAAGATCTTGTTTCAATAATCCAAGAGTCTTGCTAGATGTCATCTCACTAGATGCCATAGCTAATGTAATAGTTGGATGATCGCCTTGCGCTCCATTTATATATACAACTTGTCCTTTATATAGATTTCCACCAGTAGTATTCTTAACATAAACGTCTAACTCTGTACTAAAAGTAGGAATTAAACCACTTACAGCACTGTTGAAATCCGTTATGTTTGATGCTGTATGAGTATGACCACTAGCACTAACATCCACACCATTGACTTTTAACGAAGTAAAGTTTCCACTGGGACCGCTAATACTACCTGTAAAAATTGCTCCACTAAGACTAGCTTTACTAGCAAGATTGTTAGTTACAGTGGTAGAAAAATTGGCGTCGTTACCAAGAGCAGTTGCTAATTCATTAAGAGTATCTAATGTACTTGGGGCAGATGCAACTAGATTACTTATTTCAGTTCTGACGAATGATGTGTTAGCAATTTGTTGAGTATTTGTTCCAGCACTAGCTGTAGGAACTAGTGGAACTCCAGAAAATGATGGACTAAACAGTGGAGCATATATACCACTTACTAGTCCACTAACACTAGCATTAAAATTTGTAATATCAGAACTAGTATGAGTATGTGAACTAGACGCATAACTACCGGATGGCTGAAGACCAGTTACTGATATTGTATAATTTCCAGTTGTTGAAGAAATAGTTACGTAGTTAGTACCAACAATATTCTTAACTGGAAGTAGACCGCTCACACTGCTATTGAAGTCTGTTATATTGCTTGATGTGTGGGTATGGCCAACAACGCTATAATTACCACTTGGTTGTAGGTTCGCATTAGTTATTCTAGAATCAACAGAAGTATTAAAGTCAGTTATGTTAGACGATGTGTGAGTATGACCATTCAATGCAACATCAGTAGATCCTACTTTTAATGATTGAAACGATCCACTGTTAAATACTAATGTATTTGTAAATGTTTTGGGGCCAGTTATAACTTGCCCTCCAGCAGTCATAACAAAATCTGCATCAGCACCAGCCTCTGGCAAATAGTATGTTCTATTTGTATAGATAGTACTTACGGGAGCGATAGTAATGACATTATTTGAAATAAGTCCAGATGAACCTCTTAAAGCAATATTTTTTTTGTAAGTTCCAGATGGAGAAGTTATTACTAGTCCACTTCCGCTAAATGTCTTAATACCGCTTACAACTTGATCTACATTACTAGATCGAACAACCGTAGAATCTATAGAAATACTATCAGCACTAACAGTTAATCCGTCCCCTTGGCCAATATCAAAACTTCTACTAGAAGATAAAGCTCCTCCACCAACTAAGCCGCTACCAGCAGTAAATGTAATTCCAGATAACGCAATGTTTTGAACATCACTTATACCTAAATCTGATCTAATTTGAGATGGTGTTCTAGTATAAATAACTTTTGATGAAGAAGATGGGTCAGAAAGAAATACTGGAAACTGTGTAGCAGAGGTACTTCCCGGTTGAGATTTGATTGAATAAGATCCTGACGATGTTACATTGCCAACAAAAATAGAATCGCCGTAAAAAGTTTTTATTCCACTGACATCTTGATTACCACTGGTTCTAACTATAGCGCTACCATCCAAGAGATTACTTATTGGATATCCACTTGCCACTCTATCTACAGGTAATATGCCGCTTGTTGCTAATATGGGATAGCCACTAGGCGTATCAAATGTAATAAAGTTATCTGAAGATGTTATCTCTATAATGACATCGTGATCTTGAAGAACATCAAGATTAACAATATTTTCAGTAACTTCTATGGTATAGTTGCTCATTTAGCACTCCATGTTGGTAGAATTTTTGCTATTTCTCTTTATTACAGCTATAGTACCAAAAAGTACTCTGGTAACATATGTTCCACCTTGAGTATAAAAAACATCATTAGATTCTAATTCAAGATCATACTTGGCACTTTTAAATGTGAAATTATTAGTAGCAGTTGCTGGAATCATCAATACAATTTTTCCATTTACTCCATCTAATGTCATCTTATAATCAGAGTTAGCATTACCAGTTGAATAAGTTATTGTTTGATTATCGCTAGTAGTCAATAGCATTCTAGCACACCAGTTGGTTATATTAATTGGAGTGCCTTCACTATTCTTGTAGATAAAAGTTAGTGTGTATGAAGACCCCTGCTCAATATTAAAATCATACTTAGCTGCTGCCATTTTATTCTTCCATTTCTGCTAATTGTGTTTGGATATATAAACTTATGACGCGCATTCTATACTTATCTATGTTCATAGACTCTGGATTAATATTCTCTTCATTAAGAATGCTAGCAAAGGCTAACGGGGTTCTTCTATTGTCTGATAAAATATCTCTTATTGTAGTGGCACTTACATCAGACATGATATCCAAATTGGTAAGAACATCGACTTTTAATTTTTCAAGCTCTTTTACTTCCGACTTTGTGAGTTGTCTCAAATTCTTTTTAGATTTAGAATTTAGGTACGCATCAGTCAGAACATCCGAAATTTCATTCCAACTTTCTTCAGCCCAATAAATGAATTCTGCAACTCCCGGTTTACTTCGTGGAGTTTCTGTTCTTTGTTTTCTTGGGCCGCTATCTTTTTTCAAAACTGGCCTTCCATTTGGATTGCTAGGCTTTGGAGAGTTGGGTAAACCGCCGCCGGGAGTTGGTGGCTTTGGCATTAAGATATCTTTTGGAACACTGGTTTTTAAACCAACATCTTGTGGATTGACTTTTCCTGCTTGTAAAGCAATCTTTTCCAAATCCATTTTATGATTAGCGTTATGAAATGGGCCAGCCTTATCGGGCGTATCTTCGCCTTGTCTATCTTCAAATTCTCTTTGTAATCTGATCTTTTCGATTTGAGGAATCTCCTTAAATCTTTCAAGAACAGTTTCTTGACTAATAATATCTCTATCAACAAGCTGTAATAGTAATGCTTTTTCTGCCGCTTCATCAGATAATGTCATCTGATCAAATTGAATATATGCTTTATATCTAAATCCCATCGCTTGTCTGACCATCTCTATTTCTTTTTCCCAAAATCGAATTAACTGATCTCTACCGTATTGAAGTCTTTCTACTAATGTCTTTAGGGATATGAAGTTATTAGTAAATCCACCTCCATTGCTTGCCATACCAGTTAACGTTGGTGGAACACCTAATCCAGCATAAATACTATTTAGTACAGCGGTATACTTTTCAGAGCCTAGAAATTTGTATACTTCGCTACTGGATTCTTTGAAACTTAATTCTGGCCCCCAAACAAGTTCCATTGTGCCACCACCAACATTACTGGCTAGAATATCTCTTAATTTGTTAATTGCAGTTTTATTTGGCAAAATCTTATGCTCAAGATTTCCAAGTGTCCATAAACGTATGTTAGATATAGCACCATCTAAGGCTGACATATCTGCTAATCTCATCTTTTCTAGCATAATAATATCATCTAGAATAGCGTAGATCATTGGATTGGCCCACATTTGCCAATCGTCTTTTTTGTAATGGAATACGCATAATCTTTCAGAATCTAAGGGAATTCTTTTTTCCTTATTTAGAAGTGCTTTTTTAATATCAACGGGCAAACTATCAAGAACATCGTTTGGTATTGTGCCACCAGCAAAGGTATCTAAAAATGTTCCAGCATTCAAAGTATAATTGGAAATACCCATGAACAATGATAACTTTCCATCCTTGAGTTCCACCGTCAATGGGCTAAAAAAATTATATCTCCACGGTATTTGATTTTGCTTCATATTAGGAACTTCTACCCTAATATCTTTTGCTAATGACTTCATGTATTTTTCAAGATCTGATGTTATATTAGCATAGCTTCTATACATAATGACATTACCAGTTTTGTATAGATTATTTAGGAATCTTTCTGATCTCTCTTTTCCATTTACACTCTTAAACCATTGCTGATAAAATTTTTCAACAGTTTTGTTAGGATGAACGATGCTTATGCCTTGGCTACCAAAATCGCCCATAAGATCAATAATATTTCTAATGATACCGACTTTATCATAAGCATCCATGCACATTTTTATAATGCGTCTTTGTTGATTTGGAACAGATTCTGTCTGTCTAAACGCATAATAATCGGTCTTATTAAAACCGGGTCTAACTGATCTATTTGGTTCAATATCTATGAAAGTTCTGTACGCGCTACTGGCGGAAGACTTATTTAAGCCAGAATAGGCATCGATATTGTCAGACAATCTTTCCATAGCATTAGATTTGCTAGAAAAGTTATCATCTGACCAAGTTATCATGTCATCGCTCATAGTTTTTCCTTAATTGGAATGTAATTGGAATGCTACTTTTTAATACACATCTTTCATGTTATCAGAGAACCAACTTGGGCCAGTATAAAGCTTCTCGTCTTCTTTAACTGGAACGTGGCCACCGGTAGCAAAACCACCATAAAACTCATATGCTTCTGGAGTTGGAGTACGCTGCAATGTTCTTGCTGCCATATTTGCCATTAAAAGTGCAGAATATCTATCTTTTCGCATTTTACTCTTTTTACCAGTACCAACTATAACCTCTGGAGTATCCCATCTATCTCTGCCATTAGATGTTTGAGTCATCTGAATCATAGATAATTCATCTTTTAGTTCTTCTATATCCATGACACATTCCTCTAAGGTATCAAACATTCTGTTTTTTAAACCATCCTCAGAGTTTGACAATCCAAGTGTTATAGAGTCAAAGAATGGAAATAACAAAACTTTATCTTCAAAATCTTTTCTCATACCGTGATTAGCTTCTGCCAGCCAATCATACTTAGCGAATTGACACATTTCTAATATATGCAATCCTCTTTCTCCATCTGTATCTTTAGGCTTATCGTCATCAATAGTGGGCCAAATTGCCATCTCGCCATCTTTGATTTTATCTTTGTCATGTAACGATTCCATAACTGCAACACCACCACCTTGCGCATCCATAGCAATATGAACGCATGGAAATAGTCTCATTAAATCCCTAATTTTTCTGGCGCAGTATGCATAGAAATCTGATTCTTGAGCATAACCCTTTTTTACTTTCTCTTTATGTTCTTGTCTAGTTGTAGTCCAGCAATGAACTATTCTTCTGTGATCTCCATGAATCTCTATTATAGTAATACTAAAGTTATCAACTTCAGATGCTGGGTCAACACCAAAAACATATCTTTTATTGACATCGCCAATAAGAGAAGCTTCAAATTTTATTATGTCCTTCTTAGAATCAAATATAGGTGTTTCATTATTCCCAACAACACAAGACTCTATAAGAGATCTCTTAAAGAATCCTTGACTGTCTCTAGTAAAACAAGCCCCATATTCCATTTGATAAATACCAGCATGAACGGTAGCTTTTGATCGTGCCACTTGGTCAGCATCCATAAACCCAACTGGTAAGAGTTCATAAGGCATTCGTATTATAGAGTATTGACGCCAATCAAATGTGTCTGGCGGCTGTTCTCCACCAAATACCTCAGTTAGTTTTGCTATATTACCACGACTTTTTATTATTGATTTCCATTTCTTCCAATATGTGGCAAAGTGATTAAAGTCATAGTATGCTGTACCAGACAATATAATTTGATTGTCTTTTATTTCTGGATTCTCTTCTTCTGTTTCTATTTCTATACCTAATTCAGCTGCCTTCTTTTTTGCAGACATTCTCTTAACATTTTGTACAGGATCAGCACTAACAGCAGCAAAGCCTGCGACCACATTTTCAAATATATCCCTAGGAATAGAAGCAAACTCGTCTGCAATAATATCGTTAGCACGTTGACCTCTAATCTTTTGACCATCACCTAATGGTAAGCATGTTATAACACTCTCATTAATTCTCATGGTGCATCTATCAACATCTCTAGTGGGACCACTATTACTATCACACATATCCCTTAATAACGGGGCATTACGCCATATAGTTTCCATATATTCAAAAAGAACTTTTGATTGTCTAAATGCTGCACCGACTATAACAATTTTTCTTTTGGGTAATAACATTCCACGAAGTATAGAATAAAGAGCTAATTTAAATGATTTTCCAAGACCTCGACTACCAACAAGCATAGGGAATTTTCTATTCCAAAGTTCATTGATGATGAGAGACTGAGATGGAAGTAGTTGAATATTCAATACTTGATGACATAAGAATGGCAAATACTCTGGCCTACTCATAAGCCAAGATAGTTTGAGATGAAAATCGTCTTCAGAAGGATTTAAGATAGACATTGGATTAAAAATGTCTGTATCTATGACATCTAATCCAAGCCAAGCCTCATCTATAATTTTTAACTTATCTTTTTTCATTCTGTGAAATGCCAGTTTCGTAATATAGAATCAGCAAAACCGTAATATACAGTTTCTTCCGCATTGAGATACCAATCTCCAGATTTCAGTTTTCTGATTAAATATTGGCGAACCTGTTTGACGCTTGGCTTCTTTCCAAATTTTTCATAGAAGAACTTGCCCTCTACACACCTTCCGGCATAGATATTAAACATAGTATCAGCTGTTTTTCTATGATAATCAGATTCACTCAAAGCACTAAGATAGTCGGTATTAATATCAATAGATCCATAATGAGACATAAAATGGGAATTTGGAGTCATATAACGATAATCTGCCGCTTGCATAAAAATACTACTCATAGATTCAGCCTGACCATAGATGATAATTGTCACATATGATCTACACATCTGTATAGCATCATAAATAGCCATTCCGTCAGCCCATTCACCGCCAATACTGTGGCAATGAATAGTTATATTAGCATTGCTCCTCATATCTAATGCCCTCAAGTTCTTAATGAAGGTATTAGACATTCTATATTCAACACCGGGGTTTTGGTTATCTTCGGCGTGGTAATGATTGTGAAGAAATATTTCCCTAGTGGCAATATTAGCCCCGTAATCATGAAAATCTTTCAATAGTTCTGGTTCAGACATCATTTTTTCCTCCCTATTGTATACATTTCATTGACACGTTTTAGTATGCTACTAACAGCAATAAATGCATTAGTTTTATTTCCACAAAATAGTATTTGAACATTATTGTACAACTGAAATTCAAACAAACACTTAAGCATATATTTACCAGTTATCTTTAAGGAGCCTTTGTTCTTAACTGGTATTCTTGTTTCATCTGGGAACTTTATTAGATCATCCAAAGAAAATTCTAAAACAATAAATTTATGAGGGAATGGCATCATTCTTTCTATTTCTGCTAAAAAAGCATGTTTCTTTTGACCAAGATTAACTGCCAATTCCTCAACACATCCTTTTCTTTCTATGCATATCTTATCTTCCATACCTTTTATGGAATAGTCTCCGGTGTCGAGTTTTTCTTCGACCATGCCAGCGCAAGTATTGAACTCACGAAAAAAATATCCATCTTGCTCTCTTGTGTCTTTGATCACAGTGAATTTAGGGGCTTCTTTATATTGCATTAATTATTTCCTTAAATAGAGCTTCATAATGGATTTCCTTGCCCTTTATAGAATCATGACATTGTTTACATAGTGTTATACCATTATCTGGATCATATCTCAGAGAAGAGGCAGAAGCCCATTTCTTAATATGATGAACATTTAAGCATGTTTTTCTACCACATCCCGGCATCATACACTTTCTCTTATCTCTTTTTAAGACGGATTTTCTAAAATCAGAGTATGCGGGATTATCGTAATTTCTTTTCATAATTGATATATTTTGTCTATTCTAGATTTTTTTCTAATTTCTATACAAACTATTCTCATTTCTATTGACGAATTTTGTTTCATGATAATCTTTATAAGATCATTCAGAACTGTAAAACATGCATCATCTGGATCATCTGCACTCAAAAATATAGTTGGAAATGGGCTATTGTATGATTTAAGGAATAGGTGTTTTATTCTGCTAAACACATTTGATATGTCTATCATTATGCGATAACTTTTCATTTAATTTCTCTTCTATCATAAGTTTTACAAGACTATTAAAGTCATGTTTTGGAGTCCATCCCAACTTAACTCTTGCTTTTTCTGCTTTTCCTTTAAGGTAATTTACTTCGGCTGGCCTATAGTATCTTTCGTCCTGACCAACATATTTATTCCAATTTGTGATATTAAAATAACCAAAGCTGGCATCTAGTAGATCGCGTATTGAGTGGGTTTTTTCTGTGCATATCACATAATCGTCTGGATCGTCTTGCTGAAGCATTAGCCACATAGCCTCGACATAATCTCCAGCATAGCCCCAATCTCTATAAGAATCTAGATTGCCCAGCATTAATTTAGGAAATGTCACATCATTATACATAATGTAATTTTCGTCGGATTCTAAATACGATGTATTTGTTACATTATTATCACACATCCAGTGTACAAAATCGGCAAGCCAGTTGATGACTTTCTTGGTTACAAAGTTATCGCCACGCCTCGGGCCTTCGTGATTAAATAAAATACCACAACTTGCGTGTAAATCGTAGGCTTCACGATATAATCTAACAGAGTGATGAGCGGCACACTTAGCAATAGCGTATGGAGACTGTGGTAAAAATTTAGTATTTTCATCTTGGTATTTATTTCCTTCTCGGTCCCTATCATAACAAGCCCCAAACATTTCACTAGAAGAGGCTTGATAAAATCGGGTCGATGGCATATAATCCTTAATATGCTGTAAGATATTTAGGCAACCTTTTCCGGTAATATCCCAAGTAAGCAGCGGCTGAGAAAATGAGGTTCCTACATGAGATTGGGCAGCGAGGTTGTAGACTTCATCTACATGTTCGTAATTATTAAGGACATTAGCAACACTACCAGAATCTGTTATGTCTCCCTCGACTAACTGGAATCTAGAATGATTCAATATATGCTTTATTCTTTGTGTATTGTCTGTACTGCTCCTTCGTGATACACCAACTACTTGATAGTTCTTCTCTAGTAGTAGGTCTGCTAGATGGCTTCCATCCTGCCCAGTAACTCCAAATATAATTGCCTTCATAATTTATTCCTTTTTTACTACCCAAGAACTGCTATCCATTATTTTAAACTTACCGCTGAAAAATTCATTTACTGCCATGACTACACCGTGAGTATTTCCATAGTCATGTCCAGAAATGTATCCACCAACTTTTACCTTTGGTAGCCAGCATTCAATATCTTTTTTAACAGCCTCGTATGAATGAGTCATATCTATATAAACAACATCACATGAATTATCTTCAAATTGTTTAGAAGCAAGAGAAGAGTCCATACGTAATGGAGTAAAGTTACGACTACCCATATTATCTAAGAAGATTGTGTAGATATCTGTTTCTGTGGCTAGCTTATGAGTAGTTTCCAGTTCATCTGGAGAACCTTGCCATGTATCCACGATATAAATTTTTATCCTATCTCCAGCCTTATCGCATAGATATGCTGAACTAGAACCTAGCCAAGCTCCACATTCAACAAAGATACCATTATCTGGTATAGTTGATAGTAAAAAATCAAATGTGTTTGGATAATCAAACCAGCCCTGTATTTCATTGTAAGTTTTCATATTGTTCCTTTCCAACATCTTCTCTGATGATATCTTTTTCACATAATTCCACATGGTATATTTCATATACTATACTGTCTTCAAGCCCAATAAATCTATGATTGTTTTTTGGAGGAACTTGACACATTTCTCCTTTTGATAAGATAGTTTCATCTAGAAGATTATAGTCATTTTTCCACTCTTGTATTTTTATCTTTCCTGTTTCAACATAAAACGTATTGTATTTATAATTATGATAATGTTTGGAGCAACAAGAGCCTTTATTAATTTCTATTCTATGTATAGATACATTATTTTTGGTGAATAACTCTACCGTATTTCCCCAAACTTTACCTTGTTTATTCATATTATTTTTAAAGATACTTGCTCTTTAGCTGAATACAAATATTTATATTGTAATTGTGTTTCATCTATGAATTCCATCCACGCTTTTATTTCATTTATTTCAAAGTCTGGATATCCAATAAGTTCATCAAATATTATAACAGTATCTTTTTTTATATACGGTTTCATATAATGTAATATAGTTTTAGTTGATGAATATATATCGCAATCTATATGAATTAAAGAAACGGTATTATTATAGTTTTGCAAAAATGATGGAAGAGTGTCTTCAAAGAAACCTTTAACATAAGAAATATTTGAATTATCGATTTTTGGAAGATTACCATTAACATTGAAATGTCCCTTTTTATGCGTCACTCCTCTAGATCCTGGCCATGCCTCTGGAAGTCCTTCGAAAGAATCAAATGCATATATTTTATTATTTGGCATATACTTAGAAATAAATCTTAGGGAATTGCCAGTAAAAACACCAAATTCAAAAATATCGCCTGTTCCTACAGACTTTAATGTATCTGACATAACGCCACCGCGAGTTTTATAAATTTTGCTTTCTGTTTTTATTCTATTTACTTCATTTATTATCATATTATTTTTTTCTAATTTTGTAGGAATAACTTCATTAAATTCAGATTTAACTGGGGATAAGTTTATAATTTCTATTCCAAGTCTTTCTAATAGATTTAAGGCTTGAGACATTTTTTGCTTTAAGTGATCCATACCAAGTCGCAGTGGATCTGGTGTTCCATGTCCATAAAAAAAATCAGATTCCATACCAGAAAAGAATTCTTCTGACCAATCTTTAATAGATTGATTTTTTGGTTTTAAAAATGAATTTTGTGGAGTTGGTTTTTTGTTATCGTTCCATTTTTGAATTTTTTCTGGGTTATAATCATGGTCAAATCCTAGTAATGAAATAGTTTTTGGATTGAATGTATCACAAATCCAATATAAACCATTAAAAAAAATAGTATATCCTAAGTAATGCTGCGGTGATTTACATTGTAAATTTAATTTATTAACTATATTTTCAATAGATTTGCTATATTGTTTATAACTAACTTCTAAATCAAAGTTTTTATTCTTTGGTCTGTGTTCATTAGGAAAATCTCCGCTATGAATCCAAACGTCAAATCTAGAATTCTCGAAAAGTCTCCATGCATTATTTACACAAACAATAGTATATTTAGATAAATCTATTTTCTCAATGAGTTTTGCTGATCGGCCACTTCCGATGTATAAAATATTGTCGTGCATTTTAATCTATTACTGTATCTGGAGTTAAGAATGGTTGATCAATCTGCCCATCCTCATATTGATGAAAAGCACTTAGTCGCTCACGCTCCTTATTCATAGCAAGCCTCATCTTTTCCATTTCGATCCCGTATCGCTTTAGAGTTTCTGGATCTTGCATTAAATTAGCAACCCAAGAGGTGAAACTTTGCTTACTATCTTCTAGTCGTTTAATACGCTGTTCACGGGTTCCCTTCATTTCGCGTAACATACTAGCCTTTTTGCTTTGGAGTTCGCGGTAATCCCTATTGAGGGCTTCTTGCGAAGCCCGTAATGAAGCAAGCTGACGCTCTAGATTTAAAACGTAGTCGTGGTCACGTTGATCCTTATCGACGGCGCGTTCGTCTGCTAACATTTTTTCTAAAACGGTCATCTCATTGAGATTATCCTTATTACTCTTCAAGCAGCGGTTCATGAGTATTTCTAGCTTAATAACATCTACTACCTGTAGTTCTTCTGTTGGAAAAACGTCATCTTTGAACTGCGAAATTATGCGCGACCAGTGATACTTAAAAAGCTCTAACTCAGAAGGAGTAAACTGGTTTTCTAGTTCAATCCAGTAGGGGCGGTCTTCTAGTGAATATGCGGCGGCTTCTTCGTTTGATAGTCCAACCTTGAACTTACGCTTAACGAAGTTGTCAACCGATTCAACATCGCGGTCGAGTTGCTTGGCAATATCCTCTACGGTAACGTGATCAATCAGTCGCCCGATAATACGTTCCTCGTCTTTAGAAATCCTACCCTTCTTCATCTAACAACTCCTTAATTATCGCTATGATTTCTTCTCTTCGTTTCTTTGGCACGTATACATCATTGATTAACTTTAAGTAATCTGCGCGATATTCTGAAGGTAACTTGCGGTCAACGGTGTCTTGTAAACTTCTGGCATCTATTTTATTGTCATTGTTGTATTCTGTACTAGGGGTAAAATCTTCATAAGACAAACTGCTTGGTTTTAGAACTCGCTTCTTTTCTTCTTCGCCCTTAGTGTAAAAGTTATCACGAACAAAGTTTTTAAGCCTGTTAGATAAGTGAACTGCTAGGAAATTCTCAAGGGGGCGGTTGCTATCATATCGCTCCAGTGCGTCCATACAAATCATGAAAGCTTCTTGTTTTATATCATCAACCTCATAACCGTGGAATGTATAGCGGGCCGACATTCTATTAACAACAATGTTAATCTGATCTATAACTTGGGCCTCTGTCATATTTTTAGGGATTTTCATTCCGCTTTTTCTTCGTCTACCCACTGTAGAGTTCTCCATTTCTCACCGTTATAAAACTGCACGGTATCAGTTTCTTCATCGTAAATAAAAGTCCCCTTTTTAGCATTAGTGCCAGATGACGGTTCTAATTGTAACTGCTTTGCTGCCAACTTGTTGACGTTAAGCTTACTAGTTCGCAAAGATAGCTGTTTTGAGTATTTAGATAAAGCTTCCGACACGTAATCGCTAAACTCTTTACTATCAAAAGATAGTGCGCATATATTGTCGTTAATAGTAGCTAGTAAAGAATCATTTGGTAATGATAGAGTAACTGGAAAAAATGGATCTCTAGCCACCACTAAAGAATTTTGAGCATGATATAGTAATGCTAAACTCGGTGGAATCTCAGAGACTATTACGCTAATGGAATCTTCTGGAAAATAAAATCTAGACGAGCTTTTAATAAATTGAACGTGATTTTCGTTTTTACCGTAAATTAGGGGGACTTCACGCTTAAAGTAGATTTGATTATTATGTTCATAGGCATATCCAATACCCTTCTCATATCCAACAACAGCATTATCTTTATAAGAAGAAATTTTGTAGAAGAACTTATTGTCGGGGCCGAATCCAATAGTATTAGCTATAGAGTTTTCATCAGATATATAATTGTAATATTTAGCCTCTGATAGTACTATGCTTCCCTTTTCTATATCAAGTAGTCCACATAGAATAATATCATTATTATCTAGGTCGCCCTGCTTACAAGTTTCAATCGCTATCTTTGGCGTCATTATCGTCGTTATCCTTGTGCTTATCTTCGTTTAATAAAGATGCAATAGAACGATCCTCATGACGCAAGTCAGAGTCTATTTGTTCTTGTAAAGAAGCTGTAGCGCGACAATCCAATTGTGTTTCAATTGTTTGTTTCTTTTTCATAAAATGTCTCCTATACAACATTATACACGCCATATAGATAAATTAACAGATTCAATGAATCTAGCAGGGGCAATGGGGGTGGATTGGGTAGTACTAATATACGATACTGGTAGTATTTCTTTTGAAAAACGTGTATGATATAGGGGTGGTTTTATCTTATAATTAAGGGACGTTAAAATGAGTAGACCAAAAGGTTCAATGGATGTGATCAAACGACGTAAAAGAAATCAATTTGGATTTGGGTTGGCTGAAGCAAATCAGATTCGTTCTCTAAGAAATAAACATCTTACGTTTTTAGAAATAGAAACTATTACAGGATTAAGTTACGCACAAATCAAAAAGATTTGTAAAGACTTTGATATTAAAACTATTTCTTCGATAGAATTATCTCAGAAATCTACAGTTGATTTCAATCTAGAACAATGCGGCATATACGTTATCGAAATGAGGAAGAAGAATGGATATGTAGGATATTATGTTGGTAGTTCTACTAATATTGGGGAGAGATACAAAAACCATCTAGCATCTCTAAACTCTAATAGTCACTACAACGCTTTTATGCAGTTTCACTACAATGATCGATTATCAATCAATTGTTATATTTGGTCGCTAGAAGATGAAAATGATTTACTGTTTAAAGAGAGTAAGATGATAGCTTCATATTGTGGCCTATATAACGCTTGGCGCAATATCGATATAGAAGAGGTAAAGGAAGAGCTATTGATGGCGGCTCAGAAATTAAATGAGGATAACTATACTGTTACCGACAGCGGTTGTTGGGAGTGGAGAAGTGTTGATTATCATGGATATGGTAGAAGTATACAGGTAGCAACAAGATATTTCAAACCTCATCGCGTTTCACTGTTCAAATATACTGGTGAATATCCAGAACTAGTCAGACACAAGTGTAACAACCGACGATGTGTGAATCCAAAACATCTTGAGGGTGGATCGTACCGAGAAAATGCAAGAGATAGGCAGACTCAAGGGTGATCCAAGAAGATGGGGTAATACTTATCAAAGATTTAATGATTATTGCGTTCCAACTACCCTCGACTTTCCGGCATGTCGTAGAAAAAACCTTCTATAAAGTAAAACCCCCCTATATCCCCTATCTTAACATCAGAGAGTCTAGGGTGGGCCGCGTTTGCCGTAAACCCTTATAGCACATAGACTTACGACTAATCACATGATCATCACGATCTTCTGTTTAAGAGAATAATGTATTTGGCACAGCGTTTGCTATAGAGAATATTTATTGCTTTGGCACAAGATTATATTTAAAAATATTTGAGATTGCCCCTTGACATGGCCGATAAGTATGGTATAATAAGAGCATAAGAAAGAAAGAGAGAAAGAAAATGGAAAAGACAACTCATATCAACGACTTCATCGCTAGCCTTCCTAGGATTGTGGAAAAGAAAATCTGGAAGGTTACCGATAAGAATGGAAAGGTTATCCAGTGTGTGAGTGCTACCGATAACCGCAAGGATACCGCTCAGAAGTATATCGATGAGAAGTATCCTTCTCAGGCTCTTACCCTTACCTTCTCACACTTTGGCGGATTGATTACGATTCGCTGAAAAGGGGCTTGACAACTAAAAACCATACGCTATAATAGAGAAAAGCAAAGGAAAAAAGAAATGACCATCCAAGTTCAAAACGTTGTTCGTCGCCTTGTCGCCCGTCATGGATATTCCGCAACGTTCGTTCAGAACATGGGCGAGGGTATCTACCTCTATAGCATTGGCGGGATCATGTACCGTATCCGTGGTGATGGTACGATTCTCTAAAAAATATTCTTTAAGGACTTGACACGCGGAAAGCCGATAGGTATAATAGCAACATGACACGAATCACTTGGACAATCGAAAGCCCTCACCGATACAATCTCTTTGTTCACGGTATTGAGGTAGGCTACAATCTCTCGTTGAATGATTTCTTTACCCTTCTGAAAAGGTATGAGTGCTGAAATGGTTTTGACTTTTGCTGATTATACGCTGCTCGTTGGATACATTTCGGTCGCTGCGTTCGCGTCGTACTCTGCTCACGTTGTTGGGCAGGCTATTCGCGGATACCTTGACGGGATTTGACAAATAAAAAGATTCCTGTACAATACATTCATCATCACCAAAAGAAAGAGAAAAGAAATGTTTGGCACTGCATACGCTATCCGTAAGAATAACCTCAACACCATCTTCGCATCTATGGTAACTGGTAAGTATACCGCCGTGATCGACCCGAAGGGTAATACTCACGTTGGCCTTGTCAATGCTATCATGCGTGAGGATGGTAGTGGTCGTAACTGGATCGTGACCATCACGAATCAGACTAAGAGTGAACAGGTGTTCATTCATGCTACATGAACGTATCACCCTACCCACACCGGTAAGCACCCACCCACAATAGGGGATAGAATGACCGCTCTAGTATTCATGGTATCGTATATTGGGCTGTTCGTATGTACACTGTGTAAGGATTGAACGTAAAGCCTTACCACATAAGGACTTATGGCGAGGGCGGCGGGCCGGATTTGACGTAAACCCTTGCTATATATAGACTTACGACTAATGAGGACATCGTATCGATGAGGTGTTTAGGAATAAAATATCCCATGCTCAAGGAATAGGCGTGGTAAGATAGGGTATCTGTTGCAAAATGCTACACTGCTATAGTTTCTCGGCCAAAAGTGCTATAGCAAAATGCAACACACTGTAGCAAAATGCTACGCTTAATCTCTAGGCACAGAAAATAGCATAGCGTTTTTCCCGCGAAATACGCACAAAAAAATAATCTATGTTTGGCACACCGATTGCTCTATATATAGGTATAAGAAAGAGAGTTTGAAAGATGATGAATAAGACAATGAAAAATGCGATTAAGAGAATCAAGAATGAAAACAATAGGAAGATTGCTTATAGTCTTCCGGTTGTGAATAAGGATATAAAAAAGAATGATGAAATGGTTCGTAAGTTTTTTGAAAGCATGAAAGGTTGATGAAAATGGAAAAAGTTACCCATATTAACAGTTTTATTGCAAGCCTTCCCAAGATGGTCCAAAAGAAGGTTTGGAAAGTTACCGATGAAAACGGTACGGTTGTACAGTATGTCGGTGCTACCGATAATCGGAAAAGCACTGCTCAAGTGTACATCAACGAAAAGTATCCGAATAGGGTTCTCAAGTTGACGTTTTCCCATTTCAAGGGATTTATTGCAATCCCCCGCTGAAAGAGGGGGTTGACGGGACGGAAAAGTTTGGTATAATAAGAGAAAGAAAGAAAGAGAGTTAGTTATGAATGAGTTAGTTTTTTTCGTTTCCGATTGCTGTGGTTGTGAGAGTAACCCCGATTATGGTATCTGCTCTGCTTGTGGTGAGCATTGCGAAATCGTCACAGAAGTCTATGAAAGGGACTACATTCCCGGTCAAGATGATGGCGAATGGTGACTTGACAACCTAAAGAATCTCGTATAGAATACCGATAAGTAAGAAAGAGAAAGAGAGAAACGAAATGAGAAACCTGACTACTGCTGAACTGAAAGACATCCACCTTGCCATTATCCACCGTGAAAATCGGATTATGGATACCATCCTGCCGATTACGCAGGGTGAACAGCACGAAGCCTATAAGGCAGAAGCCGCTAGACTTCACGCTCTTCGTGACAAGGTTTGCAAAATGTCTCTGGAAATGGAACTGGGTTTCAGTCTCTCTTGACAGAGCAAGAAAAGTTTCGTACAATCCATCATCATAAGTAACCCAAAGGAAAAGAAAATGGCTACCAAGTTTCAAATCATCGAAGATGCAAAGCGACAGGCTCGCATGTGCTTTCTCGGAATCGCTATCCCTCACCAGCCTAGTCTAGCCGATGGAGTGTATGGTCCGATTCGCAGTGAAAAAGTTTTGAAGTTCAATCGCAAGGCTTTGCGTCGATCTGGCAAGGTCAAGAGCGAAAAGGTTGATCCCCGCGTTTTAGGGGGTAGTGATCTTATGATCACCAAGGTAGGAAAGCCCGGTTCGCGTGA
>Ga0315903_10000144_pt1 | contig 102380 bp, 99 predicted proteins | sample LakEriMetagenome_7_FD_203524 | JGI IMG/M metagenome (GOLD analysis project Ga0315903, IMG submission 203524) | Freshwater fungal communities from buoy surface, Lake Erie, Ohio, United States - Buoy 2 MA119 | ecosystem: Environmental > Aquatic > Freshwater > Lake | place: USA: Lake Erie, Ohio... | reverse complement strand
GCATTATTTAAATATAATTCACCCTCTACCAATGTTGGTGAAGCTGGATTACTACCTCTTCTTAATTGAAATATAGTGGCCATCTACCTATTAATGTTTTGTATAAATATCTTTTAATTATAAAATATGTTATTGTGACTTACCTTTTAATGATATTATGGTATCAAATTTGGTAAACACCGCATTTGTGTTGCCAGTAAACGATCCATCATTATACCCTCCTATACATATTTTTCCTCCTCCTAAATAGAATACACAAGTTGCAGTTTCATTTGCACCCGTACCTATTTGGTATTTTTTATATGTACCTGTGTTTAAATCCAACAAACCCAAAAACATATCATTATTTCCATAAACGGTCGAATCATCCGAAAATACACCAAGAGTTCTTCCGACTATTGCAATTCTGTTATCGCTTAAATACAATGATGGTTTACCATCGTTAGATAGTATTTCATCTAAATTTGTACCAGCTTGATACGATGATGTTGACCATAAAGAACTACTATAATTAAATTTAATTACACCAATATCAATACCTCCAGCGGCAACTGCATCTGATGTTATTTTATCCGATGTTTCATAAACAATTGCGATTTCATTATTACCAACATTATGTACATTAACCGCTCTATCATCTGCAAGTGATCCTGTTTGATAATAATTTATATCATCTGTAATCGGATTATATATTCCTAAAAATATATCATAACCACCCTGGCTGGCTCCTCCTAATATGCCGGTAGTCCTACCAACAAATGCAATACTACCACTACCATCTGATATTTCGGTTGCAGCATATGTTTCCTCGTCTGCAGATGTTCCGTTTTGATAAAATTCCCACTCTTCGGTCGTTGGGTTAAATCTTGTAAGTATATAATCATATACACCAGATCCACCCAAATTATTTTTTGCAATTTCTCCAGATGTTTGTCCCGTAACAAATATATCACGACTTCCACTCATTATCAATATATCATATCCAAAAAAGTTTCCGTCATCTGCCACACCATCTCCAGCTGCTCCAAATTGATAAAATGTAAACAAATCATCTATGTATTCTGCAGATGGATACTGATCAGTTAAATCCAATTTATGTTCTGCGGTATTTTTGTGTTGTTGTAAAGATTCTAAATTTAATTTTGCAATAAACATATCCCATATAGTACCACCATCATAAATTTCTTGACTATAAACACCATCCGTTGATTCAAAACTACCACTAACCAATACCAAAGTACCTGCAGTATTTGATGGTGATGATATTGTACCCAATGAACCTGTAACTAAATTGGTTGATAGAGAACTAGATGCGTACCACATTTGCATACCAGGAAATCCATCTAAATGATAGTTACCTGTTCCGAATCCACTTTTATCACTTCTAAATATAAACGTTCTTCTACCATTTGAATGAGATTCCGACCATCCTGCACTTATTATATTATTATTTGTAACATCATTTGTTATTGATAATAATTTTTCATCGGATGTGTGTCCTAATGTATTAGTCCATACTCTACTTCCGGTGTTATCAAACTTAACAATAAGACCTTCAGCACCACCCTGTCCTTCGGCAGATGCACTGGTGAATCCAACTGCATAAACGTACCTACTTCCACTTTCGGTATATGGTTCAACTTCCACAGAATTAAAAGATGCAGATGTTAAGTTTCTTCCCCAAACTTTTGTTGATTGAAATGTTCCTGCACTTTCATCTACTACGAATTTTAAAGCAAATGCATTATTACCATCCTTACCTACAACTACATATCTAGGACCCGTTAATGATCCCAATCCACCCGCAATAGATGCACTCTCTGTATTTTTTATATCATACGCAATACTTGCGGTTGTACCTGTTGAATACGTTTGCATCCACTTTATCATATTTCCTGTCGGCTGAATTTGTCCTTTTGCAAACTTTGCTTTTGATGGTGTAGCACTATCTCTACCTGCAAGTAAGAAAAATCCATCGGTTTCACTATCAGACTTTCTAACTTTGTTCACTACAAAATCCGAATATGTATTTTGCTCTACTATTCCACCATTTTGATTTAAAACTAAAACGGTAGTTGATGATCCACTAACAACAGGAACAACAATGTACTCCGTTGAGGATTTGGAAACAACATCTATCGATGATGCGTATTGATTTGCAGATGTTCCATATGCTCTGGACCAAAGTATACTTCCACTTTGATTTAATTTAGCAATGAACGCATCAACACCACCCGATCCAGTATCTCTTGTTGATGCTGCTATGTAAATACTTCCGGATGAATCTAATGCTGCAGACGATCCTGTGTTTGCAGATCCCGATGCATTTATATTCTTTTGCCAAACTAAATCAAAATTATAATCATATTTTGCGGCTACAATGTTTTCATTTGTATTATGATATCCAACTAAATATTGATTTCCATCAGTATCTATTTTAATATCATCCCATTGAAGTGAACTTGCACCATCTACTATTCCTCTACCAAATCCATGTACTTTTATATCTCTTTTTTGTGCAAGATATCCTTTTGTATATCCCGTCATCCATAATGTTTTATTGGATGTATCTTCAACAATCGATGTAAAGTATTCATCACCTGTAGTTCCGGCCGCATAAAACTCATCACGCTCTCCTTCACTCTGTGGATATATTGCCATCAATAAATCTTTACCACCAACATTACCATCGTTATATTCTGTATTTCCTACAAAAATAAGTCTACCATCACTTAATTGTATTCCATCGTAAAAATATCCATCTCCGGTAGTATCCGTTTCCTTCCTATCTATAAATTGTGGAGATGATATATCGTATTGTAATATTTGTTCGGTATCAGCAATACTTTGTGGTTCTGATCCTGATTTGTATTCCAAACTACCATCCGTTTCTATTATTTTTAAATATCCAGATTGTAATGCATTTCTTGTTATAAATCCATAACTTCCTGTTTGGAATGATAGATGCTTATATCCATCAAATGGTTGAGTATCACTAAAACTATATACTCCACTACCACTATAACTACCACTATATGCTCCTGGTCCAGATCCTGATACCTCTCCGGATAATAATACATAATATTTAGAATCAGCGGTATTAAAGTCATATCCATGTATTCTAACAACTTCATTTTTACCATTTGTTACAACACTACCCTCATTTACCCAATTACTTCCAGAATATTTATAGTAATCAACTCCACCATTATTTACATCAGAAACAACCGCTGTCAAATAACCATTCACATAATGTAAGTGACAATCCGGTCTTTGAACTGAACTTGTCAAAATAGTTGTTATTTCCAACGTTGCTGTTAGTAATGTATTTGCTGATGGGAATTTCCATACTTTCAAATCGTATGTTCCGGCTGTTCCATTATAAATTACAGGAACGTTTATAGATGATCCAGATAGTGCACCTACAGATGCTCTAAATGGATAATTATTATATGTTCCGGTTGTTACAATAGGATTAAATGTGGGGTCTGCCAAATCATATGTACCATGATTATTTTCTGCAGTCCAGTTATTGCTGGCTAACACATAGGTTTTGCTAAATACATCCCATTGAGATCCACTTGCTCTTAAATAAAATGCGTGGAATCTATCAGATGTTCCTGCGATTATACCACCATTAAAATAATCACTTGTATTACTACTTCCTAAATTTAAATCCGTATGTGATGAGTGTGCACCACCAATAGATGGTTGATGTATCCTTGATAAAATATTTTGATACCTACTTCCCATACTAACCAATGATACAGGTTGTACATATCCATATTTTTTATCTGATGGGTTTATATAATCATCTGCTACAAATGTTAAACGACCATTTTCATAATCAGGATATACGTTTGGATTATGTTGGTGGTATTGATAATAGTCCCAATCGGATGAACCTGCTGCCAAATACGCTCTATCCCAATAACCAATAGTATCCGATGCATTAAGAGATCCAATGTGATAAAAGAAAAATGCATCATCTTCTGCAAGACTAGTTACATTATTTATTCCCGAACCTATTCTTATAATTGTACCACCATGAAAAACTCTAGTTCTATTCCCTATACTTTCAGATATAAGTGCAGATGTTCCATCTAAACTTAAATGATTTCCTCCGTTTACAATGGGTAATGGTTCACCCCATCTATATGGTTTTATTTTTGCTGTCAATGTATTATTTGCAACACTAGATGAATAGTAATACCAATATCCATCACTCATACCTGAATTTGCAGGATGATTTAAATATAAATTTGCGGTGGATCCCGATAAATTAAGTTCTCTAACTATGTTACTAATAGCCATTTATTTCTCTTTTTTTACATTTTTCGCACTTGCATTTGGACCAATTATAATATTTAAATTTTGCCCATTTTACAAATCTTTTAAATCCGAACAATCCAACTATCCAAATTAAAAAATAAAAAATAGTTGATAATATACAAATTGGACACATATTTTATAATTTAGCATCACCATCTAGCCAAGTATAGGAATCGTTTATAAGATTCCACTCATTTAATGATTTGCCGATAAATGGCAAACCACACTTTGTATCAACTATATGTATGATATTTTTTAAAGATTTATTAGGATTCAAAATAGATTCTATATTAGAAAATATAGTAGTATACTCATCGTAGGATGTCAGTACATCTTCTGTGATTATATAATCAAAATATTGTATTCCGGTTTGTTCTCTTATCTCATTTAAAAAATTTGCAGATGTTACATCCACATTATGTATTGGATATGTTGCTTCAGTATCTGTGTTTAAATGGATATAATCGGATGTATCACATCCCCAAACATTCATTCGTTTATTTGCTAACTCTTCCATTAAATAACCAAAAGCACACCCAACTACCAATATTTTACTACCATTTGGAATGTTTAAAATATTAACTACATTATCTGCACGGGTTTTAAAAATAGAATCTCCTTCAAAAAATAATCTTGAATATGTAATATGTTCATCCTCAAATGCACATACACAAGATGCCCGTCCACATTCTCCCAATGTTGCATGAAAATGTCCTTCACCATCGATTCCATCGGAATCACACTCATTTAAATGTGGCATGTAATAGTACTTATTATATGCATTTTCAAATCCCGCCAAATCCCAATTATATACTTTCATATTATCCTGATATTGGTATTCCTGGTCTAAATAATAAATCGGTTGTATTCAATGCAAACCCCAAATACAAACAACGTGTTGTGGTTGTTGGTGTTGGTGGTGTGGATGTAATGTTTCCAGCCGTGGTTAAAAAATACGGAGCTCCCGCTGATAAAGATGTCAATCCACTTATCACACCACTTGCATAATAAACTCCATTTTGTTTGAACAAAACTGCATTAAGTTCCGTTGTTGTATCAGAGCTACTCGCATTTGTTGCGGTATTTATTCCGTTTATCCTAACTACCCTACCATCCGTACCTCCCGATAATCCGGCAACCGTTATTGCGGTATCTGTTACTATACTTGTTGATTTTATAAATGCCATAATTTTATATTTTATACTCCTATTCTTATTAATTGTAAATAACTATCTGTTGTTATTTTTCCAACACTCCCCGTATTACTTGCATATGCTTCTAAATATGTTCCTGATTGAAAGTAATACGTTTCATCCAATTCTATATTTTCTAATGCACCGAACGATGCACTTTCTATAGTTGTACTTCCTGTTGCTTTTATACTAATGTTGTATGAATTTGCACCACCAACTGTATTTGCTACAAATGAAGATTTAAATCTATAATATCCATTTGTATATATCGAAATTTTTCCAGGGGTCCCTACTGACCAATAAACATTCCCATTTATATCCGCGTTTATGTTATAATCGGATGCATCCCAACTGATTGCTGTTGGTGTTGATGTCATACTTTCATCTGCGGTCAATGTTAACTTCACCCCACTAAAAGAGTCCAATGGTAAGAAAGATGAACCTATAGAGTACCCTACCCTATAAATTTCAAAAAAAGTAGTTGTCAATAATGTTCCTATACCATCATCTTCATGTACATAACATTCTATATAATCACCAGATACCAATTGAAGTACTTCATCATAAGATATAAATTGATTTGGTGATGCAGTTGTATTCGCAAGTTCTATTGAACCATTCTTTTTTATTACAATATTATAGGTCGAACCTGCACCCAATGGGCCGGTTTCGAATAGTGCACTTACTCTATAAAATCCATTTACTGATATTGTTAATCGTGAAGGATTTGTAACGATATTTGTGTAAGACTCTGTATCAAAATCGGTTACATCAAATGCAAGTTGGGTTGTGGTTGATACCAATCCTAAATTTGAAGATAGGGATAATTTTGCTCCTGAAAATTCTTTTATGTTTACATCACTTTTTTTATTCCAAACTCCCTTTGTAGACAAATATTCCCACACAATACCATTATTATCTGTATATTGCTGTAGATTTGTCGGAGATGTCGGAAAGTTTAATGCCATATCTATAAATATAAATTAAGAAATAATATGTCTTTGTTTTTTAAAATTCGGTGATACCATAGTTGCGGTAGTACCCCATCTTAAATTCACATCTCTCGTATTTGCTCCACCTGCTCCTGTAATTTCCCATGCTAACTTACATATTAGGAATTCATTATTTAAGTTAAATGCAGGTGCCACCCATGATACCGTTGATGTTTGTGTTGCCGTTGTTGCTAAATTTGTTACGATGGTCCCTTGTAATCTGGCGGTTGTTAATTCTGTAACAGATGCCCATGTATTGCCACTTCTTAAACCTTTGAAAACACGCATGCTTATTCTTCCATCTTGTACACCGCCTGAACTGACCGCTCTTACAGGAAAATTAAATGTCCAAGTACCAGCTGGAAATACTCCGTTATATTCATATAGTGTAGAAATAGAGTCTGTCGAATTTAACAACGTCGGGGGTGTATATATGGCAGTAGCAGCATATGAGTTATCGACATTGGGTGCAGTTGTATTTGGCAATATTGTTGCCGCAAAGGTTCCTCTGGGAACTTCAAGTCCTTGCTGTAAACTTGCATAGTTACCCGCTGCGTTATTACCAACTTCCCATCCCGTCGATGATGCGGCTTCTGCAGCACCTGCTGCTTCATCCCACCATAATCTATTCGGATCAGTACCTCCCACATTTATCTGTCTTAAAGTCCATGTCTTTATCGCCATAACTAATTAATTTTCGTAAAAACATATGTACAATTTGGCCAATCAACAATATGATTTGGTTTAGTTGGAATAAATCTACAACCATTTTGATAATATCTTGTATTCATACCGGCACAAGAACATTTTCCATCATTCTCCCATCTAAAATATGCACACTTACCTTCTACTACCTTTTCAACAGGATTTGGTTGGCCGTTTCCGTCGATTACAGAAAATCCATTACCCTCTTCTTCACAACAATCTCCGCATTGTGAACACCCTCCCGTTCTTTCCCATATATCTCCGTTTGTTGGGTCAATCCAATAAATTACTTCATCTTGATTTGCTCCATTCATATTAACTATGTTTATGCGTATTCAAATTGTACATATAGTTCGTTGACAGTTCCGGCAATTGCGGTTGTTTCTAACCATATAAAGTTATTTGCAGGTACTGATGTGTTTGCTGTTAGAGTGACAGTTGCAGCACTTCCGGTTGTTGTTACTGCCTGTGCTGATACTATTGCCGTACCGGCTGCGTTTCTTAATGAATCATATCTTAAAGTGATTGTAGTAGATTGACCGGCACTTCCCCTCAATACCGCTTGTACCGCTTGTACCGACAAACTCTGTGATGTATACATCATTGTCACATCTTCTGCATTTGTTGGATCGTATATTGATATTCCTTTTATGTAGTTATTTGGATTAGAACCACCACTAGATCCACCCCATGAACCAGATTGCGTTCCGATTGTTGCAAACTTACTATCAACAGATGAACTAAATAATTCCAAACTATTTAATCTACCCGATGCTGATGCTGTAAACGTATTTAAGGATGCCGTACTATTATTTAATCTTGATATAGAAACATCAGTACTTGCAGAATCTATTTCCAATAGATTAAATCTGGTGTGTGCAGATGTTGTAAATGAGTGTATATTAACGATATTAACATCAACGCTTGCCGATTTGGATTCAAGATTTAAAACATCTATTAATAAACTTGCAGTTGTGGTTTCTAAATTTGTAAGTCTTATTGCTGCCGATGCTGTAAATGTATTTAACGATGCCGTACTTGCATTCAATGCACTTATATCTGTAGTCTGTCCTCCACCAAAAGATGAAGTTGCAACGACAACCGTTCTATTTAAACCATTTCCAACAAGAACATATCCTTGTGGAAGTGATGAACTTATTGATTGTGAAACATCCAATGAACCTGATATAGTTTGTAATGCAACGAAAGTATTTGATCCCGTTGTTGCGTATGATCCAGTTTTTGAATTTATTGAACTAATACTTGCATCAACCGATGATGATTTACTTTCTAAATTTGTAAGTCTTATTGCAGCAGATGCTGTAAATGTTTCTAAATTTGCAGTTTCTGTTTGCAAACTTGCAGTTGCGGTATTGATTGCATTGATGCTCGTTTGCTGTGATGCCGAACTTGCATTCAAATGAAAGATACTACTACTTATCGAAGTTGTATATGCGTTTATATTGAATATACTTGTACTAACCGATGCAGTAAATGTATGTATGTTTGTTATATTAATATCAACACTTGCCGATTTACTTTCTAAATTAGTAAGACGTGTTACGGTTGATGCGGTAAATGTGTTTAAAGATCCTGTACTATTATTTAATCCATTGATACTAGTCTGCTGCGATGCTGAACTTGCATTAAGATGGAAGATACTACTACTTACAGAAGTTGTGTATGTATTTAAGTTAAATATGCTACTACTTGCCGATGCGGTGTAAGTGTTTAAATTGGATATACTAATATCTACGGAAGCGGATTTACTTTCTAAATTTGTAAGTCTTATTGCTGCGGATGCCGTAAATGTTTCTAAATTTGCAGTTTCTGTTTGCAAACTTGCAGTTGCGGTATTGATTGCATTTATACTAATCTGCTGCGATGCTGAACTTGCATTTAAGTGGAAGATACTACTACTTACAGATGTGGTGTAGGTATTTAAATTAAATATACTACTACTCGCCGATGCTGTATAGGTATTTAAATTGGATATGCTTGTATCAACACTTGCGGATTTACTTTCTAAATTTGTAAGTCTTATTGCTGCAGATGCTGTAAATGTATTTAAAGATGCCGTACTAGCATTAAGTGCAGATGTATCTCCTGATCCGCCTGTTGAGTTTATTGTTATACTATCTCCTGCCGCATTTGTTGTTATCGATACGTTTGTTCCGGCAACTAAAGTTAATGTATCATTTGCCACATCAGCTATAACATCACTTTGACCGGAAACTGCAATAGTACCGAAAGATGGTCCACCCGATACTAAAGATGATGTTGAAAATGCGATTGATTTTCCAGCCCCATCACCTACCCAAACATATCCTTGTTGTAGGGATGCCGTAAATGAAGATGATATATAACTGGATCCAGTTGTGAATGTTCCAAAATTACCACCTGCGCTTGAGAATATAATACTATTATTATTTACCGAAACTTGGTTTAATAAATTTTCACTTTGTACAAATCCTATTATACCAACGGATGGATCTAAATTAAAATCAAATGTATTTTCATATGTAGCCGCACCTCCACCAAAAGATGAAGTTGCTGTTAAAGTTGTTCTATTATTACCATCACCTACCCAAACGTATCCTTTTAATAAGGATGATGTAAATGATCCAGATAAATCTAAATTTCCTGATATTATTTGATTTGCTACAAATATATTTGATCCCGTTGTTGCGTATGATCCAGTTTTTGAATTTAGAGATGCGCTTACCGAATTTAATGCGGCAATGCTAATATCAACTGATGCAGATTTACTTTCTAAATTTGTTAATCTTGTAGATGCAGATGCAGTGAAAGTATTAAGAGATGCGGTCGTTATCTGTAAGGATGCAGTTGCAACATTAATAGCGTTTATGCTTGTCTGCTGCGATGCTGAACTTGCATTTAAGTTTGTTATACTACTATCAACTGATGCAGTGTATGTATTAAAACTAATAGAACTAGACAATACATTATTTGCATTTGCCAACAAAATACGACTTTCCGATCCTGATCTTCCTGCTATCCAGTTATCATTCGTTGCATCCCATAACAATGATCCAGATACTAAAGATGATGCGGTTGCATCTCTAACATATATACCTGCAATAGTTTGTGTACCACCATAATTTAGTTCTATTATATTATCACCAATATTCAATGTAGATGAACTTATATACGTTGTAGAACCACTAACATAAAAGTTTCCTCTTACAATTAAATCAGAACCATTAAAAATCACTGCGGTATTTACCGATGATGTAAATGAATTCAAATTAGAAACACTTGTATCAACCGATGCAGACTTTGTTTCTAAATTTGTAAGTCTTACTGCTGCGGATGATGTAAAAGTATTTAATGAAGCAGTACTATTATTTAATGCATTGATGCTCGTTTGTTGTGATGCTGAACTTGCATTATGATTAAATAAACTGCTACTTACTGAAGCGGTATATGTGTTGATATTGAATATACTTGTACTAACCGATGCAGTAAATGTATGTATGTTTGCTATACTAATATCAACCGATGCAGACTTTGTTTCTAAATTTGTAAGTCTTACTGCTGCGGATGATGTAAAAGTATTTAATGATGCCGATGAATTATTTAATCCGTTTATGCTAGTCTGCTGCGATGCTGAACTTGCGTTCAAATGAAAAATACTACTGCTTGCCGATGCGGTAAATAATTCTAAATTTGCAGTTTCAACCAATAAACTTGCCGTTGTAGTGTTTATTGCATTTATACTAGTCTGTTGCGATGCTGAACTTGCATTTAAGTGGAAAATACTACTGCTTGCTGATGCGGTGTATGAATTCAAATTAGATATACTGATATCAACTGATGCAGACTTCGTTTCTAAATTTGTAAGTCTTATATTTGCAGATGCTGTAAATGTATTCGTTGATGCTGTATATGCTGCAAATGTATTATTCGATGATGATAACAGACCAGCTGGTAGTAATGTGGAAAAAGATGATGTTGCAACCGCACTAGCAGTACCATTAGAATTTCCTACAAGCGCATATCCCGTTTGTAGTGATGCCGTCAATGTACCACTCAATACCAAATTATCTGCGTAAATATCTTTCGATACACCAATGCCTCCCGCAACTCTAATTACGCCTGTAACTTTAGATGTTGCATTGGTAGTGCCCGTCAATACTATTGAGTTTGCTGAAGTATTTCCCCTACCTAAAACCGAATCCAATGTATCGGTTTCAGTATAACTTGCAACCACTCCGGTCAGTCCACTTCCATCTCCATAAAATTTTCTGGCCCATACATCACCCAAAACACCAACCCCACCACTTGTAATCAATGCACCTGATCCAGATGATGTTGCGTTTGTAGTGTTTGTTATTATAATTGGATTATCGGTTGTATATCCAATATCCGTTACTTCTTGTAAAGTTAATAATGTGGGACCCGTATTTATTGTTGGATCAGACTGTAATACCCATTGTGTTGATGTACCATCATTATATCTTATGTATGATTTTCCTGTATCGCTATCATACCATATCATATTATCGTATGTAGTGGACGGTGCGTTTACGGAAGATGTTATGTATATATTTCCCGGTACTAAAGATGCGGTTGCTAATAGTTGTGTTTTATTAGAACTATTACCGACCCAAATATATCCGTTACTTAAAGATGCCGTTAATGACCCCAAAACATCAATATCACCATTACCAACTATATCTCTGGTAACAAATATATCTCTTTGGAAGTTTGCATCTTGTATTACTACCAACTCACCAAAGGATCCTGTTTTTGTCAACGTAATTGATCCGGTTGTGGTTGAATTTGTTGTTACTAAATGTTCAATAGATTCGATTGAGCCCGATTTCTTAAAAAATACTCTACCATCGTAGGTATTTACGGCAATTTCTCCTAAATTTAGAGATGATGTTCCTGGTACTTTTCCAGTTTGCGCAGAACGTCTTAATACAATTGTTTGGGCCATATCTATGGTATCTACTTAAAAATGTTATATAACAACAAAAATGTAGTATATACTACTTGAATAAATATTATTTATTTAAATAAAAAAACCCTTCGATTGAAGGGTTTTTATTTTTATAATTTATAATGGTTAGAAAGAACCACCATCTATCACATTACTCATAGTAAATGCGGTTCCGTTCCATTGTAAGAAATCACCATCCACTGTCGGTGCAATCACTAAATCCAAATTACCATTTGTTTCTCTAAATGCAATTCTCTTACTAGAACCACCCGTTGGTAAATTAAACGAACCGGTAAATGCGGAACTACTAAATGGTATATTTGCTGTCCAAGCATTTGCAGTGTTTGCGTATGTAAATGATGCAGCTGCACCGGAGATGAATATTCCTGAACCATTTGCTGCTGCAGCCGTTGTTGATCCGGATGCTAATACAATCAATTTATCTTCTACAACAAGTTCCGTAGTATTTAATGTGACTGTACTACCCTGAACTGTCAAATCTCCTAATACTATAAGATTTGCACCATTTACATCAATTGCCGTTTTTAAAGATGATGTATACGAATTTAGTGAGGCTACACTATTATCAACAGATGAAGATTTACTTTCTAAATTCGTAAGTCTTACCGCTGCGGATGCTGTAAATAACTCTAAATTGGTAGTTTCGGTTAATAAACTTGCGGTTATCGTATTTATTGCATTTATACTAGCCTGCTGCGATGCACTACTTGCGTTTAAATGGAATATACTCGTACTTACCGATGTAGTGTAACTATTTAAGTTCGATATACTAATATCAACTGATGCAGACTTCGTTTCTAAATTTGAAAGTCTTGTCGTTGCTGATGCTGTGAAAGTATTTAATGATGCGGATGCAACGTTTAGTGCATTTATACTTGTCTGTTGTGATGCAGTACTTGCATTCAAATGGAATATACTACTACTTACAGAAGTTGTGTAAGTGTTGATATTGAATATACTTGTACTTACTGATGCAGTAAAGCTATGTATATTAGTTATATTGATATCAACCGATGCAGATTTACTTTCTAAATTTGTAAGTCTTGTTGTAGCCGATGCTGTAAAGGTATTTAAAGAAGCACTACTATTGTTTAGTGCGTTGATGCTTGTCTGCTGTGATGCTGAACTTGCATTTAAGTGGAATATACTACTACTTACCGAAGTCGTATATGCGTTTATATTGAATATACTACTACTTGCGGATGCAGTATAACTATTTAAGTTTGATATACTCGTATCAACTGATGCAGACTTCGTTTCTAAATTTGTAAGTCTACTACTTGCAGATGCAGTAAATGAGTTTAGTGAAGCGGTACTATTATTTAATGCACTAATGGCGTTACTTATTGAACCACCACCTATTGATAACTCAACCGCATCTAATCTACTATCTACTGATTGTGAGAATGCCGTTACATTACCAATACCACTTATAGAACCACTAATTGTACCTGTTACATCTAATCCACCAGCGACGGTAATTTTTGAATTATTATCCGCCTGGCTCATTATTGAACCCGATACGTGATCTTCACCACTTGCCATCATTATTGAACCACTCACCAATGTTGCTTCATTTCCTAATGATCCAGTATTTTTAGGGCCCGATATTAGTATAGCGGAGTTATATCCTTCATTTGCTCCGGATGGATGTTCGTATAACCAATGATTATTAACCGAATCCCAATACAATGATCCAGTTGCTCCCGTTGATCCAGAATCTATCACACTTATTCCACCAAATCGTATCGCAGGTGTAAATGTGTTTAGTGTAATTTGATTATCTCCAATGTTAAGTACGCTTGCACTTATATTTGAAATGGATGATGAACCAATTACAATTAAATCTTGAGTAACATAAAGCGAACCACTAACAATCTGTGTTCCGTTGAATGTATTAGAACCTGTTGTTGCGTATGATCCCGTTCTACTTTCTAAAGATGTTAATCTATTATTTTGTGCTGTATTTGTAGTATTGTTAGAGCCTGTATATGTATTTAATGCATCAATACTTGTTTGTTGGGATGCAGAACTTGCGTTTAAGTTTGTTATACTTGTCGCAGTCGATGCAGTAAATGAGTTTATATTACTAATACTAATATCTACCGATGCGGATTTCGATTCAAGATTTGTTAATCTCGTAGATGCGGATGCTGTAAAAGTATTTAAAGAAGCGCTACTATTGTTTAATGCATTAATGCTAGTTTGTTGTGATGCGGAACTGGCATTCAAATGAAATATACTGCTACTTGCTGATGCGGTAAATGCATTTATATTAAATACGCTAACACTTACCGATGCAGTATAACTATTTAGATTAGATACACTAATATCTACTGATGCAGATTTGGTTTCTAAATTTGAAAGTCTTGTTGCTGCAGATGCTGTGAATAATTCTAAATTTGCGGTTTCAACTAATAAACTTGCCGTTACAACATTTATTGCATTTATACTAGTCTGTTGCGATGCTGAACTTGCATTTAAATTAGTTATAGAAATATCTACCGATGCGGATTTACTTTCTAAATTTGCTAATCTAATTGCAGCAGATGCGGTAAATGTATTTAATTGAGATACACTCCCTATCGTGGAAGCCTCTAATGAATCCAATCTACTATCAACCGATGTGGAGAATGGTTGTATGTTACCAATCAAATCTATAGCCTCATTTGCACCCGTTCCCAACAAATATAAAGTTGGTGTAACATTCGATGCACTAACGTAATATGGAACTCCATTTACTAAACCATTATATGCAGCATTTGAAAACGTATTAGGAACAGTCGTTCCTCTCATAAAACGATTAATAGCCTGTACCTGTCCGTTTTCTACTGCAGCAAATACAATGGATGATCCGTTTGTAGGTGATATATTCGATGATCCCGATGCTATTACTATCTCACCTTTTGATAGGGATGCTGTTACGTTGGTTAGTGATTCTAAACTACCACGCCTATGTTTAATTATTTGAGCCATATTTAGTTATTCTCCGTTAAAAAATGTATTGATAAGGTTATTCAGTATATAAATATCATTTTTTTTTCATTACCACTCACCCTGATCAATAATATTTGCTTCGGAACTTCCACTAATTGCAGGGTCTACTGGAAGTGGTTGGCCTGTTAAGTAAATTTGTGCAGGAACGGTTGTATCTTCATCACCATCTATGCTTCCTGATAAGTCCGTTGCATCCACTACACCTATTGCTCCACTAACTATGAGTGAGTAATGATCTGCATCTGTGGTGGATATAGTTATGTTTCTCAATGTAGTTCCATCTAATTGTGTAGATGATGATATTATTCCTTCAGGTATACCAGTAATAGTTGACCAATCACCACCACCACCAACGGTTCCACTCAATGCATATCGTAAATCAAGTGCGGATGTTAATTGTGCGGATGCCGAGAATAATCCAATATCATTTATTACATTGGTTACGGATTGTGTAAATGTTTCAGCAAATTGAACCGCCTGTATTATAAAGGAACTACTTTCTATTTGCTTTAGTTGTATTAGTGTTGCCATGATATCTTATATGTTTATAAACTTACCTATAACATAAATATTACTAACATCAACATCTCCACTAAAATCTATGTATAAATCGTTTAAACTTACAACAACACTACTGCCACTTTCAGATACGCTATAATCTCCTGGTAAATGAAGTCCTCCTACCAATACCTCAAAATTATCCGGCGAAACTCCTTCTGTTCCATAATCTAACTTCACATTGTTTATAATTAATTTACCAAATCCATCAGCGGAATATGAATCAATTGCTTTTTTTGCAGTTCTTGCACTAAATTGTAAAATTTCATTATGAAATTCATAAATAGTATTTGTATTATTTATTATCTTTGTTGGGTTTGGATTTGATTTTACATTTGATTCGTATGATGGGGTTGATGGTATATCGATGTTCAATAAACTACCTGTTAAATACAAATCATCATTTAAATTTTTTGGATTTATTTTTGGTAAAGCTCTGTTAAGCTTTTTTGCAGCTGAATTAAATTTGTTAAGCATATTTTTGTATATCTCCTTTTAAATAAATCTCATCAGATTCGTCTAACTCATATTGGAAATTGGCTTTTATAAATTTTACTAATATTCCACTCTTTCCTTCTTCAACCAAAAAATCTCTATTAGAAACATTTTGTGTGTTTATGTGAATAGAAATCCGATCTTGCGTTTTTCTATATTCGACTTCTCGCAATATTTCGTTGAATCTATAATTTTTTGCTTCAAATATCCAATAGTTTGGGTCTTGTAGATTAAATGGAGTCAATACAACACCAACAACCTTTCTAGATATTTTTTGAGTTATATCAAGTAAAGTTCTTTTCATTATATTTCTATGAATTTTCCTGTTATAGTTATTTCATCTTCAGAATCAACATCAAATCCAATAATCAATGGTAAAAAATTAATAGTGAAATTTCCAGTTGCTATCACATAGGAAACACCAAAATGTGTACCATAGTAATATCTAACACCATTTATATAAACTTTTATATCATATGGTTCACCACTTATTGTTATTGTTCCTGATACCGCAGATGTCAGTAATGGTGGTGTTTTTATAGGTTTTATTCCCGTAAAAGTTATGGTATTGTTTGTAATCGGCGTTTGTACTTTACTATTATTTAAAGATAAAAAATCTACCAAATCTTTATTATCATAATATGGAGATGGTGTTGTTAACAATCCTTCCATTCTTCCGTTTGCAGTCATATCAGTTTCAGTTGATACTATAAATCTTTTTACAGCTACTGATTTTTTTGTAGTATTTTCTCCATCAAATTTTTCAGGCAATAAATACGCCTTTACATTTAAAGAAAATTCAACTCTGTTAATTCTTTCCGTTCCTTCCCCAACTTCATTTACAACGTTAAAATCACCAACCGATGTATTAAATTTAAATTTATCTTTATCTCCCCAATAAGATCCTGCAAATTGTAATTGTTCAATAACAGTATTTAAATGTTCGGTATAATTTGTCCAAACCATACAATCATAGTTTATCTCAACATAATCTGGCATTGTAACATTGAACAATTCATATTTTGGTTTTGTACCTAATCCAAACAAACTAAATCTATCATATCTATTTTCTTTTGAGTATTTTCTAATGGTTGGATATGAAACGTGTCTATTTAACATTGCCATTGATTCGTTTTTTGCAATGTTTGTTCTTCTAATCATCATCAATGGTAACTGAATTTTTCCTTTTGCATCTCTATATACTCCCTGTCTCCTTGCACCATTCCATCTTTCAGAATTACCATATATAACAGGTATCTTTAACATTTTACCATTCTCATCTAAATTTGGTAAAAGTGTATCTTCCAAATAAGTCATCATTGCGTAATCTATATCAAATAGAGTTACACTTTGTTTTAAATCTTGTTTGCTTGTCTTTGCTTGATTTATTCTCTCATTATTTCTTAATGGATTTGTAGACATATATTTTAATTAATTCGTTCTTCAATATTGAGTGTTGCTTTATTTACCATAAATGTAGAACATACAATACTCCAATTTCTTTGACTAGCTTCACCTGGTAGGCCTCCGACAAATTGTACTTCATTTGTATTATCAATCTCATAATAAGAATTATCAAAATAAATAATATCCCCTATTTCAGGATATGCATTTCTTTCTTCACATAACAATCTATCAAATTTAAATGTAATATTTTGTTGTTCATCCGGACCAAATCCTTCATAAGTTGCAGTATCAGGTTCTTTATCAATTAAAACATATAATTCAACTCCAGGATGCCACGTTTTATTTGTAGATTCGCCATATATGTTTACTTTTGTTTCACTTAAATTTACTTTAAATAAAACGCAAGTATTTTCTATTACAGTATCTACCAATTCTCTTGCAAAACTTCTAAAAAGTTGCAAGTCTCTATCTAACATAAATTTTGGCATATTATCCTACATATATTTTTAATGGTACTTTTTGTAACATTTGCTGTTGGTGATCCGCCTCATGTGCTTTATTTTCCATCACTTTAATTCTACTCAATTCTTCCAAATTTTCTCTTAACTGCGTTATCAATGCATCCTTTTCAACTTGTGCTTCAGAACGTAACGCTGCACCATCTAAACTAACCTCACCATCTGGAATTGGTATTGAGTTGTATTTTTCTCTGATTGCGCCTAATAATTCCTTTGTAAGTGCTAATGTATATTTTCTTATCCATTGCTTTCCGACATCATTTATATTTGAATATTGAATAAAATCATATGGTATATCGGAGTAATCTGAAAGGGATTCCGGCTGAATTATCTGTGAATCATGTTCAAATTCATCTCTACTAATATAATCAAAATATATTTTTTTAGGCGATTTTGAACTTGGTACTGGAAATATTTCTAATTTATTATCTACTATATTGAAACTAAATGCTGATTTTCTTATTTGGTCATTGAATTCAATATGCTGCATTCTTAATACGTCCTCATAAATTGGCATCATCAAAAACTGTGCAGCAGGTGAGTAGTTACCAAATCCCAATTCAGACATTAAATTTAGTGTTCCCTGTGCACCGACTGAATATGGATCAAAAAATCTTGTTATCGCAGGAACTGCTTCATAAAAAACTTTTACAACATCAATTGTTGCACTTCCTGTATATGTGGTTACAAACGATTGTGATGTTTCTACATCAACTGCATTTGTCATTAAATCGTATTTTTGTACGGATTCTGTCACATTGATATACCCTCTTTTTATAGTGGTATTTCCACCTACACCGGCCAAAGTTCCATATTGTTGAGACATACGAATCGTTGTCGGTAGATAGGAACCATCTACAAGTGTTTGTGAAAAACTTGCAACTTTACCTTTTGGTTGTCCCTTTAAAATATCAAGGTTATTGCGGAGATTGAATTGATTAACCTGTGCAGAGTATTCTGATACCGCTTCTTCAAAGCATGCCCAAATTTGAGGATTATCCAATTCAATATTAACGATTGGGTATCCCAGTCTTTTTGCAACCCAAACAGCTGTTTTAGGTGCATCGGTTTTGAAATCAGCATCATTATCATATATTCCAAATGGAGTTGCTTCTGCAGATGCCGATGCTAATAAAAACGCATTTAATGTTGAGCCTGACCAATATGTGTTTACAGACATTATTTATAAGTTTATAGAGTTATACTACTATAAATATAAGAATAAAAAATAGGGGTAAAATTTTTTAATTAGACTAATCTAATTTTAATAGTTCCATCTGTGTGGTACAATCCACCAGCTGGTACACCACCTGCTTGTGCAGCTGCATCGTTGGGGAAATTGAGAGATTGTGAAACAGATGCTAATATCATTGTAGATTGTGCTAATCTTACATTATCATTATTTGCCCAAAGTGAACTACTATAATATAGTAAACTACCACCATTATTTGTTGCAGCATCTTTTAATGAACCCGTTTCTATTTTTAAATCGTGTAATTCATTTAATTCATATCCGTTCATTATATTTACATATATCATACCAGATACAGCAGATGTAATTACTTTACCCAATCTAACTTCGTGTTGAGGTGCATCAGGTACAAATTTTGTAAAATTACCCGATGATGATAGGTATAATGCATCTCCGGGACTATATTCTGTAGTATTTATTCCACGTAGTATTCCATTTGTTACAACGTACCCGGTCTGATTTCCACCTATGTCTTGAGCTACCAATCCCAATGTGGATGCACTCCTTCTATCATCTTCCCAACTTGCGGTATAAAAATTAGGTCGGTTTCCACTTTCACCACTCATATACACAACACTTCCCTTTGTTAAAGTAGTACCATTTGGGTTTCTACCACGAACAACATTCATATGCCCCACTTCAATCATAAAGTTATTGGTATCCGAATCTACTTGTAAAGTTTTTGTATCAGAATTCCAATGTATTCTACCTTCCGAATGTGCAGGGTCAGGTGTAGGGTTTACTACAAAATCAATATAATTGACAGTAGATATACTGCCGGTCATTAGAATTGAACCTGTAGTAAAATAATTTGCGGTAATTGTACCTGTTATAGTACCTGTTACATCTAAATTTCCGGATATTATTTGATTTCCATTAAATGTATTGGATCCCGTATTTGCTATCTGTATAGATTCTACATATCCCAAATCACCATCACCTTTTTTTACAAGAAAATCCGAACTATCCGTTGCAGTCGTTTGGTATAAATCCCATGCTCTAAATACTATAACATCACCGGCATTTGGCATAATGTACTTTAAGATAAATATGGATTAATTTAAAAAAAAAAGAGGAAGTATTTCTACTTCCCCTTTTCTTTATTTAATCACTCTTACGATTAGAGAGAGTGTAAACCTTCAACTACGATCTTACCGTAGAATTCTGGTCTTACAATCTTCTTAGCGTATCTTGTCATAACACCTCTTCTTGGAGTGAAGTTGGTTGGGTCATAAACAAGTGGAGTCATAATCAATGGTACATAAGGTGCGTAAACTGCTCCTGTTTCGAAGAAGTTAGAACCTTTGAAACCTAACAAGATTACGTTTTCAGTCATATAAGGATTCTTATAAACATCGTATCTGTTAGAGATTGAACCAATGTTAGTCACACCAGCTGCGAACTGCAATGCATCTTTACCTGGGTTAGCAGAGAATCCGTTCATAGATTCAAGAATAGTTGCTACGTTTGGAGAACAAACGATGAAGTTTGCACCACCTCTCATAGTCAATTGGTGAATCTTATTAGAAACTTTCTGCAATTTGATACCCAAAGTTTGATACCAAGTGCTTTTTGTGTACGCTGAAGCTGCTGCTGCGTTTGCATCAATTGCAAATGCAGAACCGTTCCAATCATATCCAACTCTAGCAGACCAATAATCAGTTGTGAATGCATTTTGCTGCAACATCTCAAGGATTTCCAAATCAATCTCAAGAGAGATGTATTCAGAAAGCATTTGAGTTAATTCAGCTTCAGCATCTACTGAATGGTATGCGTTCAAGTCTTGTGCCAATTCTGGAGTCCAGATAGCCTTTAACTTACGAGTTTTAGCAACGATTGGTTCAGATTTCAATTCCAATTCAATTTCTGGGATTGGAAGATCAGAACCTCTATCTTCGAAATCACCTCTGTTGTAATCAGTTGGTTGAACATGATAAGTCAATGTCTGTGTAGCTACGTTTGTATCGGTAACTGCAGATCCAGAAAGAACGAAAGATGCAGATCCGTATGAATCAACAACAGTATACTCTGGTAACAATGTTGTAGTTGCAGAACCTGAAATCTTAAATGCTCTTACACCTTGCCAATCAGCATCAGCAGGTAATCCAACTTTAACTTTCATTACTCTTGAGTTAGCAGATGCAATTGATGCAGATAATGCATTATCAAAGTTTACATCAGACCAAGAAGCAGAAGTTACAGTTGCTGTTACAGCTGCAGTAGTATCGTTGATTGTGTATCCGAATCTACCTGCACCATAAAGACCACCTTCAGTAGCTTGAGTAGAACCCAATTTGTTTCCAGAAGGTGCTAAATTGTCTTTACCAAAAGTACCACCATTACCGAACATAGAAGAACCAGAAGCTGGTCTACCTAATGTAGTATTAGTACCATATTTGAAGTCCATGTAGAAAATAAGACCTGAAGGTAAGTTCATCGGTTGTACAGAAACGAATTCTTTAGCTGCGATTGAACCAAAAATTCTTCTTACCAATGGAAGAGCTACACCTGCCCACTCTTCTGAACCTGCTGAAGTACCAGTTCTAGTAGCTTCATCGAGTAATTGTTTAGCTTGGTTTTCAAGCATCACTGCCATACCATGCTTTGAAGTTTCTGAACCTACTCCTTCAAGTAAGCCAGTCTTCTCCCACTTTGCTTTCAAACCTCTGGTTTGCTCAAGCATCACGTTTTGTGGGTTTTTGCCTTGCATAATTTGTTTTAAATCCATTTTAATTAATTTTAATTATTTTGTTTATTACTTAATAATACCTGCTAACTTTTTAAATCTATCAGAAAAATCTGCAGATTCTGCAATTACTTGTTTAGCCGCTTTTGGTGCAGTTGATTTAACTGCTTTAGATGCGATTCCTTCAGAAATTGCTTTTTTAGTAGATTTGTTAGATGTAGCGTATTTGAAATTCTCTGCTAATGTAGAGTAAACCAACTTAACTTCTCTAACTGATTTTGTTCTATCCAAAGTTTCGATAACTTTAACCTTCTGTTCGTTGGTCATATTATGCGCTCTGAATAATTTGTTTGCGAACAACAACTTAGCGTTCAATAAGTTCACCTCGTTGATAGTTTTTTGAAGAGATTTGATAGTATTGTAAGCTTCGTTCAACTCCGCTTTCAAAGACTCATCTTTTTTCTCATCTTCATCACCTTTTTTCATGTCCGCTTCCATTTCACGAAGAATTTCTTCAAGATCGATAACTTCGTTTTTCTCTTCGTCATCTTTCATTTCTTCTTCTTCGTTAGTTACAACCACTTTAGGATCTTCACCTTTGTCAGTTCCTGCTTCTGATCCGTCTGCTAAATTTTCAGCCATTGCTGAATCATCTGCAGGCATCTCTTCTTCTGAACCTTCTTCTTCACCTAATTGTGCTTCTAACTCTCTGATGATAGCTTCCAAATCCATGTCATCTTCTTCGGTGTCCTCTGTTTCGTCACCGGTTGGCATGTAATCTTCACCATCACCTTCTTCTGAATCGAAATTGAATTCATCATCTGAACCCATTTCATCTTCATCTCCACCCATTTCATCTCCTGCTTCTAATTCTGCTAATCTAGCTCTTAATTCAGCGATTTCATCATCTTTCGATTTTTCATCATCGCCCATTTCCATACCTTCTTCTTCGTTGATGTCAGCTACCTTTTTGTAATCATCAACTTCTGCACCTGGTGCAGCGGAAGATGTTTCAGTAGAGCCACCCTCAAATTCGGTGTGTGCGTCTAATTTAGGATTAGAAGTAGAAGAACCAATGTTTGAAGAATCCAATTCCTCGTCTACTTTTTCTGCATCCTCTTTGTTATCTTCAGCTTCTGCTCTCAATTTTTGAGATAAGATAGATTGAAGTCTTGGAGTGAATGCTTCTTCAAGAGCGAGTTTTGCGTTAGCTAATGCAGTTTCTTTTACGGCTTTAGCGTCGGCAATTGCTTCTTTTAACAATTTTGAATTTGCCATTTTGTTTCTCCTTAATTTTGTTAGTGAAGTTATTTCGTAGGAAACTCCAATGTAATTATGTTGATTGTTCGGTCACACCTTATAAGAGAAGGGTATTCATTAATCAACTATGTCTAAACGTATAAATCCCATAGGGAATGGGATATTTGATAATATATATAAAAATTTTTTAGAAAACTAAAGAAAATTAATTATTTCTTTCAATTAAATCTTCTATAAACTTATCTCTCTGTTCAATTAAATATTTTTCTCTCTCTATTAACCTACTACGTTCCTCATCGGTGAGTTTTAAAATTAGTTCTTCTTTTTGATTTATCATTTTTTTATACTCTTCCATTTGACCAGAAAATATATGATTCTGATAAACCATTATTCCTACCAATACAATGATTGTAAAAGATTGTTCTTTTAACTTACTGAAAAATGTATCTGTAAAATTATTTGCTTGCTTTTCCATCTTCAAAGGCTTTCCATTCCTCAAGTTCATCAATCCTTTCTTCTTGTTCTTGCAACCAATTGTTTTTTCTTTCTCTTTCTTCTATAATCTGATGAACTTTGGAATCCGTTTCTTTTTTTATTTCATCTATCTCTTTGTGCATCAATCTGAATTCGCTAAAAATACCACCGGCTGCGAATGCTACCGTCAGCACCCCAACTATTATTTGCCAGTTTTTAGATATAAAATTTTCTTTTACTTCTTCCATTATTTAAGATAGGTTAGTCTGTACTTTGTAGAATAAAGTAACGAAACTACCGTATCAATATCATTCTGAATCCAACTATCTTGTAGTTTTTTATCTTGTCTTAATTTTGCAACAATTTTACAAAGTTTATCAAAATAAGATATGATATTTTCTATTTCACAATTTGTATCTAAACCACTTATTGGTTGTAATTTAATTAATCCTTCTTTTCCTTGATAAACTTCAACCAATCCGTCAACTAAATCAACAATAGTATCATAGTAATGCTGTAATGCTCTATGTGCCGAGTCTGCCCCTACTCCGGAAACACCAACATGAAATACATGCGCCTGTGTTCTGCTATGCAATAATAATGATGCTAATTGTTCCATAATTATTTTTTATGAGATTTGTATCCTTGTCCTTTCATCCAATGTGCCAATGCCCATGGGTTATCGATACCCGGTTCATCTTTCATTGCTTTTACCGTCTTTTCCCATCCTTCAGGTGCCTTTTCTTGCAAACCCAATCTTTGGTGCATTTGTTCTTCTGTGATTTCTGCTATTTCAAAATATCTACCCAATACGTGTCCCATATCTTCGTAAAGAGCTTCAAGTCTTTGTTCTTGTGATTTTGCTTCAATTGATTCTTTTTCAAATGCAGCCTGTAACTTTTTAAGTTCATTCATATTTCTCTTAATAGTCACTCTATCGAACCAATCACCACCCTCTCTTAAAGTATACTCCTGTGCAGCGTCTGCAATTGCACCAAGTGTTTCAGCAATCTGTCTGATATCCGATTTTCTTTTCATACTTTCTCTATGCTGTCCATAGGTAGATATGATTTCTAAAAAATGTCTTTTTAATTCGGACGGTAGTTGTTGAAACTCTTCGGTTTCTCTTAAAATATTTTTTAACTTTATCATAGTTATCTCTTTACAATTTTATATCTTTTCAACTTCTGCACTGCCTGTTGTAGTTCTGATGGGTTCATTCCCAATGCATCAACTAATTTTGCAATAACAAGTTGCTCTTTTTTTCTTGGTAAGTTATAAGATTTTATTACATTCAATGCTCTATCTAAAAATCTTTCAACTTTCGATGGAATTGCAACATCCATATCTTCCAAATCTTCATTTACTTGTCCTAATTTTAATAAAACACTATTGTATTGTGATTTGAATTTAGATGGAACTTTGTTTTTAACTTTTTTCATCAACCCATCAACATACTTCATATTAAACGAACCAATAGTTCTACTATCTGCATATGGATGTTGTCCACTTCCTACACCATTTATTAATGCCTGTAAGAATTCGAGCTCGTCTTTTGAAAATTTAAAATCTTTTACACTTTTTGAAGATGAGATTGCTTCATTTACTTTCTGTTTAGGCAATAAGTTTTTTAATTTTTTCATTAGAAAGCAGAGTTTATTTGTGTATAAATATCATATCCATATTTAGTTTTAACAAATTTAAGTAATTCATCTAAAATTTGTCCTCTTAATTTGGATAATTCCGATGGCATGCTTCCCATTTCTTTATGAATATCCATAATTGAATTTAAGATGTTTTCCATCTTTTTTTCTTTTAAGAACTTTGCCAATTCTAATACAGATTCGGTATGTGCATTTCTATCAGTATGCTTCTCAATTCGTTTTACCAAATCAGAAACATCGACATTTTTTGCCTCTTTAAGATTTGTAGGTAATAAGTTTATTAATTTTGCCATATTAATTTAATTCAATTATTATTTCTCTCATAAGGTCTTGCGATTTACACCACTTACCACACTCTTCAGCAATTTGTTTCCACTGCTTCGATTCTTGTAAAGGTGCCATAAATGCTCCGTGAGTTGATGGGTTTGAAACAAAATCCCATCCTACCAATTCAAAATCTTCTTGCACCATCACAGTTCCATCGTTCAATTCTTTTACAGAACCCAATCCTCTTGATGATATTCCTAAACGAATATTATTTTTTAATAATTCTTTTAATATGTTTCCGGATGGTGTAGATAGTATTTCCACTTTACCCATCACATCATCCCCTTCCCACCAAATTTCTCTAATATTATGTGATACGTTTTTCAAATTAATAACCGGAGAATCTGGGTGATCTAATTCACCAAGTGCACGTCTTTCTTTAATTAGTTGGTCGTATTTTTTACATTCTCTTTCAAGTATTTCTCTCGGATATCTTCTATTATTTTGATTTGGCGCACCGGCTCTCTGAAGGATTCCCTGGACCAAATATGTTCCGTTTTCTTCTTTAACGAGCTTTGCCTCGAAAAGATGTGTTTCTATTAGAAGATTCTTACTCATTTTTTTAAATCATTTTTTACTTTATCCATCACTTTACTACTTAAATCGTTCCAAGATTTAGAAATAATAGTTTTCAACTGATTTTCTATTTCAGTTTTATCTATATTAGAATTTTTAGATCCTATCTGTTTTGATATCTGTGATTGTACCAATGGCATTTTCACAATTTTATCAATAGTAGAACTATCCATTCCTTTTTGTGGGTTAATCATTTTAGACATATCATCTACAAACTTTCTGTTGTTTGATAATGAATCTAAAATTTTCTTAACCGGTTCTTTGTAGTTTGGTTTTCCGAAAAAATAATTTAATCCGGATTTACCTAACTCATACAAATAATAAAAAACAACCTTACCTATGATAATACTACCCAATACGGATAGTAATCCAATAGCAAGGTTTTCATTTACTTTTTTTTTTGTTCGTTTTTGGACCTTAATGCGGCCAAATCCGAACCTTCAATCTCACCATCCTTATCTACATCAATTTGTTTTTGCTTATCAGTCAATTCGTTATATCCTCTCAATTTTCCCTCTTGCTTTGCTTTGTAAGCCTTATCCACTGCATTGAAGAATTTTTTCTTTTCATCATCACTCATGGATTCTATTGATTTACCACTTTTATTCAACATTGTTTTGAATAATTCTTGGTAATCGTTTTCCTCTTTAACGACTTGTTTGATAAGTTCTATTAATTCTGATTTTTTCATTATTCTGATATTTGTCTTATTTTCTGGTCCAATTTTAATAATCGTTCCTTTATAGCATAAATATGGTGATTAGTTCTTTTCCAATAAGATTTATTATCCACTCCACTTTCATTTTTAATTCTACCATACCAATTGAGAAATCTTTCCATTTCTTTCAATTGTTTATTGATGTTAGAAATTCCTCTACCAATCTTTGCCTGTGCCGTTGATTCATCCCTCTTTAACTCCAACCAGCGATTTTCACTAACTACACTATATCCTGTCAAATCTGCTAACCTTTTACCTTTCTTTTTTTCGTTTTCAGGTTTACCAAATGCTTTTGGTGTATTATACCCTTGCACATTCGCATTGGTATTCATCTCCCTAACCATTTTACGGATTTTTTCTTTTAACTCACTTATCTTTTTTTCGTCTAAATTATTTTTTGATTGCATTTTTCAATTCATTTAATAATTCATATGTCATCATCATTGCCGATAAGTGTTCTTCTTTTATCTTTTTAACAGATTTTATTTTTTTTATATTTGCGATTGTTTCTGCTAATTTTATTTTAGTAACTTTATCAGATATCTTTGTACCAATTTCTTTTAGTTCGTTTGTTAAACTTATAACTTCGTTTGATACATACTCATTTAACTTACCTGTGTTATTGATATTATTGATATATTCTCTCAATAATGCTTTCTGATTTGCGGTAAGATTTTTATATTTGTTATTAAAAGATTCAACTAGTAATTTGTAAGATACGGCTCTTAAATCCTCATCTTGCTTTCTATATTCTTCTAAAACTGCATCTTTTATTTTTGAATCTTTATTTTGTATAGATGTGTTTATTATATTTTCCGTTATAGTAAATCTTGAGTTTACAATATCCGTTGGTTCATATTGTTCATTGGATGTGATTACCTCAAATATTTTGTAAATTGATGCTAACGTTTTATAATTTGAAATAGGAGATTTAATAAATTCATCTATATTGTATCTCTCCTTTATTTCTTTAATCAAAGAATATTTTTCTTTTGTCAATTTTTTTTCATCTAATCTCTTTCTAGCTTCGCATATCGTATCTATAAACTTTTCCGCTTTAGATTCGGAATTGTATTTTTCATTTATCAAATATTGATATAATTTCAATTCTTTTGATAATTCCTTTTTGGAATTAAAAAATTCTTTAAGAATAGTTTCAGCTACAGATTTGTTAGATGAAAGTATTTCAGATGTAACTTGTCTTACAAGCAATTCAAAAATGAATCCTGTATTTTTAAACTTTGAATGTTTTATTTTTTTCATCAATTTATACAATTAATCAGATATAAATATATTTTTCTATTGGTTTATTGCTCTTTTGTCAAATCCTCTGTCAAAATTGTCTTTTTATTTCCATTCATATCTTTAAATATTTCTAAATATGGATTTTTTCTTGGTTTATATTTGACAGAACCTTCTTTTGCTTTTAGAGTTTTAATTCCCAATGGGTCTCTTCCTTCTGGATGATCATCTTTACCATATCTGATAGTATCTTTAGGTCTACCAACACCATCTTCTTCTAACTCCGCTTTTATTTTTGCAATCTCTTCTTCAACATTTGTTGGTGCATCGGTTCCTGTTTCCTTTGCTGGATCTACCCCTTGTGTTTCTATTGATGTTAATCTAAACGCCTGTTTTGTATCTTCCAGTATGGCCAATGTTTGTTGATCTTGCTCATCCTTTGCCATACCAAGTATTGCTTCATACATCCATTCTTTAGATAACATTTTAGTTTGTTGCATTTGTTGAATCAATTGAACTTTTGCATTATATAATTCAACTTTTTCTTGCTCATATATTTTGGATGGGATTGTTAATTCTAATGAAAAATTAGTCAATCTTTCATCTTCTATTCCCTGAGCGTATAAGTGTACAATTGCTATCTTTGTGAGTTCTGATACCAATACTCTTTGTATTCTTTCTATGGTTTTTGCAAACCTAACATCCATTCCGGCTAAAGTTGCTTTACCATTCGTTTCTTCTTCATATCCTAAAAATGCTTTTGGAATTTGAAGTGCTGCCATTAACTTACCCTTTAAGTAGTTAATATCATCAATCATATTGTATTCTAAACCTTTAAGAGTATCAATTGAAGTACCACTATCACTACCACGAACTGGCATATAATAATCTTCAATTAGGTTTTGAATGTTATATTTTAAATTATATTCTCCCGTTCTTTCATCTATAAACGGAACTTTTTTAGAATTGTTGATAATTTTTTGCATGTAGTTATCCACTTCGTTTGGTGGGATATTACCAACATCTACTTTAAAGATTCTTTTTTCAGGAGCTCTCATTACTCTATGAATTAACATAGCATCTTCCATAAGAGATAATTGTTTCCAAACTCTTCTACCGCCTTCAATCATTGATTTACCATATGGAAGGAAGTTTGCATCACCATTCAAACGAAAGTGAGCTACTTCATAGTTTTCGTATTCTTTTTTTGCAGTTTGTCCTACAGCGTTATAGGGATTCTGATATGGTGCGTATACGAATTTTACTCTTTGTGGGTTTGTCGGATCAAATCCTTCAATTCTACTCATCTCATATGTAGACATCGGAAGAACATTTACAATTCCTAACCCTTCTGCCATTTCTAATTGTAAGTAAAAGTCACCATATTTTACAAGATTTCTAGTCCACATCCACAAATTATGCTCAACATTCAAAATATCATAAAAAAGATTTTCAAGTATTTGTTTTATGTTATCATCTTCATGATGTATTTTAAGTACATTGCCAAATTCGTTTCTTGCTGTACACTCATCTGCATATACATTTAATGCAGCACATATTATAGGATCCATATCCATTGAATCATAATCTCTAAATAGGTCTATACGAACTTGCTGATATGCTAACCCCGATTCGACTCCTCCCGCATAATTAGATACCTTTAATTTCATAAAACGGTCAACAAGATTCGTAGTCATTGATTGATATTCATCTGTATCAACAACTTTTATACCTTGTGGTGTCTTACGAATTATTGTATTGGTTGAAAATAGTTTTTGTAACCTGCCAAATACCGACTTATCTGCCATATAAAATTTTTTTAAATATACAAAATTTTTTTGGGTTTACCAAATTACCACTTGCGGCAGCTCCAGTATCTTGCTTTCCATCTTGGACCAGGATTATCACAATTGTGTCTTGCTCTGAATGATTTTCTTCTTTCTGGATTTGATTTTTTAATCCTCATATTTGGGTCGCCAAAGTTTACTTTAACTACATTTCCCTTATCATTCTTAACATAAACTTTAAATTTCTTAACATCACCCTGCATTGGTTTACCCAACTTAACGGTTCTACCCTGATACTCCGCTTCTAACATACAGGGACAAGTTGATTCATTTAATTCTCTATTATACTCTCTCATGAATGCAATAAAATCAACATGGTCATCGTAGTTATCAACATCATATTCCAATGGTTCTACTCTACCATAATTTATTTCATCATCATTATCTCTTCTTTGCGGATGATCAACTACATCGTGATTCATTTCTTTTTTTAGTTTCATATTATTTTCGTTTACTGGTACACAATTTGGAACCATTTTACCATTTTTTTCTTTCATACCAACTTGCTGATATCCTTCCCAACATCCTTCATCTAACTGAACACTTTCTTTACAAGTTCTCCAACCACCACCTTTTGATTTGTAATTTTTTGCAGCCCAACCATTTGCGTATGCCGATGGGTATACATCAAATTTAGATTTTGCAGCTGCTTTAGATGCCGACCATTTGCCTGGATCGGTTGGACAATTCTTTTCTAAAAATAAATTTAGTTTTTCTTCTATATTCATAGTTTCATTTTTTTTCTTACCCTGACAATGTGCTCTTTGGCTGAAACCTTTGGGGTTATTACAATCTATACTTTTTTTATATTTTTCACTCCAATCTTCGTTTTTAGGTTTGGTAGAAACATATATCGGTGTTTTACCCTGTCCCTTACTATCACTTCCACCTCTACCTGCTTTATTTTGTGCAGCTCTTTTTCTACGAGTTGCGGATTCTTTCTCTTTTTTACTCATCCCAGCGGCTTTTGCGGCAGGAACACATTTGGCATATCCACTCTTTTCTCCAGAAGTTCCACATGGTGGGTGTTTACCATCGACTTTTTTACCGATGTTGACCCACTTTTCTTTGAACCACTTATTCAAATCTTCTTTCAATATATCTGTTAATTGTGCCATATCAACTTATAAATATAAAATTATCCCAATAACCAATGTAAATTTTCTTTTTCTCCTTTACCCATATCCATTTCATATGGATTTTGTTTCAAATGCGATGTTGCAGTATAAACTCCATCATGCTTTTTGATTTGCGAAGAACCTAACATTGCTTTTGTCAAATCTATACCTTCCTGTCTCAATCGTAATGCAGTATTTCTAACCCACAATCCTATAGACATTGCCATGGTGAGGTCATCATTATACCCCTTCATTGCTTCTGCTCTTCCTCCGTTCCAAATAAATGTAAATAATTCCTCTATAAGACGAGATGAACGAATTAGTATTTCTTTTTCATTTATATATGTATCCAATGCAGATATAATCAATGGACGGGTTTTTGATGTTGTAGAAAATCCCGCTACCATTTGTCTTTCATCTCTGTAATATTTATTAGACATTTGCTTCTCAACATCAACATATTTTAAATCATTACTCATATAAAATAGGTTTTGATACTGCCTATCTATTACTTGCTGTATAGCTGCCCATCCAACATTAGAGTTTTCAACAACTAACAACGCATTGTTATATTCTGTAGCCAAAGCGGTTAGAAAGTTTCCAAAATCTTTTGTTTCAATTTTTCCTCTATACTCACCAACTTGAGAACAATCTTCTATATCAATTATTTGTGCAGTTGAATAATCTGATCCATCACCACGGGCAACGTCTGCTACAACCATATATTGTCTGTTGTAATTTGGGTGTTCCCATATCCAAAGGTTTCCATCGAATCCTCTTTTTTCTACGGGCTCCATAACGTATGTGTTTTTATACCACATTAGTAATTGCGGGTCTATCACAGTATCACCCGATCCAACAAAATCACAATCGCATTCTTGTGATGCACCTTTTATACCTAAAATTCGAGTCTGTTCATCTCTCCATTGTTGATTTCTTTCCGGGTGAACCGTCCAATGTAGTTTTATAGTATTGAATCCGTTTGAACCATTTTCACCCTCAACCCACATTTTGTGAAACCAATTACCCACACCATTTGGAGTTGATAATACTATAGCAGAACCACCCGTTGATAGGGTAGATTGTGCCGATAACCAAATTTCATCGATATCTCTGATGAATGCCGCCTCATCCACAACCAATAAGGATAGGGCTTCCGAACGTCCGGCATCTGGAGAAGATGCGATTGCTTTTACTTGTGAACCATTCTTCAATTTAAGTGATAATTTATTATCTTCAACAGAACTATTACCACCATCTCTTAACCAAACAGGAAGTAAATCATGCATCACTCTAACCTTCTCTACGAGGTTTTTAGCTACTGTCACTTTTGTTGCAATAACCAATGCATTGAAATCCTGATTAAATAACATCTTCCATAAAATAAACCCTGCAGAAAGAGTTGATAGACCTAGCTGTCTGCTTTTTAAGATAATATTAAAACGATTATCTTTAAAATCTGTTAAGCAATTTTCCTGGAAAGGATAAAGGTGAAAGGGTATTTTTCCTCTCACCGGGTGCTGAATTACACAATATTTTTTCATAAAGTAAATGGGGTCTTGTCCACACTTACGATATTCTTCAGCTATTATTTCTTTGAGCGTTTTCTTTGGCTGTCCTTGGACTCCCATTATTTTTTTAATTTAATCTTCCAATATATACCGGCATTGATATATGGTGATAAATCATTTTGTAAATTCAAAACACCAAGATTTACTTTATATAACTTGTCAGATTTTGTTTTATAAACTACACCACTTCCAACTCCTCTAAACACTTCGGCTTTATCAAACGTTCCTTCAAAACCAAAATACAATTGTCTTTTTGGTGGTTCTTTTATATAAATTTTTTGTTCTATAATTTTTTCTTTTACGGTTGCTTTGAATGTTCTATGTAAAATTTTATTTTCTTTTATCGTATCAACCAACGAAACTATTCCCAAACTATCTTGCAACTTCAACGTATCTATGTATACATTTTTAGCGTAAAATTGAGATAATATTTTTGCAGTATCGACATCTTGTGGAACTGGCACATATATTGTAGTATCGTGGTATATATCTTTACCTGGTTTTTTAACAATCTTCGTACTTTCTATATAAAAAGTATCTATTTCTTTTTTTACAACTTCGTATTTTTTTCCTCCAATCTTAATGGTTTCGGTTGGTTTTGTTTCTTCTTTTTTTCCACACCCCTTTAAGTAATTAAATAATAATACAATACAAAGTATTGCTATTATAATATTTTTTATGTTTAAGTATTTTTTCATTTTTAATCTTTTATAAGTTCAGGATGGTTTAATTCTATAAACTTTTCTTCCAATAATCGTTTTCTTTCTAATAATAATTCAATAGCTTCATAAGAATTATCGATATCACTTTTTAAATCTTTTTTTACTTGCTCAATGTCAACTTCCCATGTCCAATTTTCAATTCTTCCATCTTCTGAAACCATTTGAAAATCTTTTTTTAAGGAATTGTAACTATCTTCGCATTTTTGTTTAAAATCTCTTATAAATCCCAATTTATTCAAAGTTACTTTGTAATCTTCATAGAAAGGGAATGTACCATCTAATTTTAATTCTTTTTCTAGCTTATCCAAACAAACAATACAATATCCTGTTTTTATTATTAATTTTTTATCTGCTTTACTATATTGTTTTGTTTCACATTTTTTAGAATGACATGTACTCATTTTCTGTAAAAACTGTCTAACCTCATCCATCTGTGTGACTGAAACTTTAAACCCTTCCTTTTGTTCCCACTCTTTACCATCTTTATCAACCCACCTTTCACCAACTTCTCTTTTCTTTTCAGTATCACCTTCATAACCAAATACACGTTGTGTGTTATCTTCCCTTCCAAAAACGGTATCAATAATTAATTTACGGGATTTGTGCATCCCTTTACTCTTCTCTTCAAAACTTTTTCTTTTTGCCATACTGATTTTATTTATGTAACAATTGTTTCTTAATATATATCAAAATTATTCGTAAAAAATACCAAGAAGTTGATTAAGTGGTGCGAATGTACCTGTCAGTTTATACGTTTTTCCGTTATAAAAGAAAACCAACCCCTCACTAGCAACTATTCTATCAATACCACCCAATGAATTTAATCTTTGCAATTCACTTTTAAACTTTGCAACTTTTGATGCATCGGTTGATGATTTTATTTGAGATGCTACTTGTTTTAATTTATCTTTCATTGCTCTTATTGCTTTATTGGGATGTACTGTCAATACACTACCAACAAATTCAAGAACATCCGCACCTACTCCCAAAAAGATTTCTTCGAATGGTTTCATATTATCTTTTTGTTGTTTTGGAACATTCACTTTATCATTATCTATAGCCCACTTTTGTAGTTCTGCATTCGATATTGTATTCAAGCGAAATCCTTTATCACCAAATGCCCATCTCCTAACTAATGCTTCTTTTGTAAGTTTATCAACTTTTACAGGTGCTTTTGTATCTATAAAATTTTCCCACCAATGTTGGTGATATACTGCCATAGTATCAGCATCACCACATCCAAACTTACTTTGTAATTTAGAAAGTTTAGATAAATATTTTCCTTTTTTTGAACTTAAATTCTCATTTTTTGGAATTTCTGTTACAGGTGGGCCCTGAATAGTATATTTTGATTGTACATCTGCATTTACCTGCTTAATCATACCTGCTAAAGTTCTTGCTGCACTTTGGTCTGCTCCGATGGCAACTCCACTTTCATCATAACAAGTCGTATTATGGAATATCAATAATGCTTGTCCGTATGGTATTACATTTACGGATTCAGGCCATATTACTTCTAAATTCATAAAACACTTTCCTTCACCAAATATCTTTTCTCTTTGTTTTTCGGATAATCCACTAATTGCTGCAGTTAAATCTCTCATTGCAAAGTTATATGCATCTGTCAATCCACCCCTTCCTGCAAACTTTGATGCAACATCTTCTATACCCATTGCGTTTGCTCCTGCATTTGCAAGATGTCCTTTGTTACGTGCTGCAATCAATCTTCCGTTTTTCCAACTTATTGCAAGTGCCTGTCCATCGGTTTTTTCTCTAACTACTCCCAATTCACCATCCAATGCTCTACTTATTATATCTTTTAACTCTCCAAATGTTAATTGCATATCATCAAATGGATGCGACATATGCCCATATGCACCACCTTCCAATAGTAATTCTTCTTTTATAAACTTTGTTGGAGTAAACTCAACTCTTGGTAAATTATCAATAGTATATTTTACAACCCTCTCATCAGCATCTTCATCACCAAATATAGCATCTGCTTTTGGAAAATCTGTTTGGGTATATCCTCCATTTACAAACCAATCTTCTCCCTTATCCGAATTCAATTTTCTTTTTTTTCCCTTTGCTATAAATGAACCATCGGGAATATCTGCTGTGTTTGATGTTTGAATATTGCTAACTTCTGTTAATATTGGTTGTATGTTCAATTCCTTCTCCATTTGCGTAATCTCATCATAATCCATTCCTCTCAATTCTTTAGCTACTGCACTTGGATTTGCTGGCATATTTACTCTACCAAAAAGATATGCATTTATTCTTTTTCTAAAAATAGAATCTCTATATAATTTCATTATATTTGCAAGATGTATATCCGCCCTTCCCATTTCATCCACTTTACGAAATGTAGTTGCCTGCTTGCCATTAATAGTTGGCATTCCGTGTGGGTCTTTTCCTATATTTTTGACTTGTACTTTTTTGTTTTTGAATTTACCCATTAAAACAGTATCACCTTTATCGATATCCACATTAATATCTTCTTTGTAGATTTGTTTATTGATTCTACCATATTCTCTCATTATAATACCGGCAACCGCATGGGCGTTATTTTCAATGGGAGAACCATCTGCACCATCATTTATAGGGTTTCTAACCAATCCCATCTCATCTTGCTTTCTATGAACCATTTCATGTGCAAGAGTTCTTAAAATATCCGCAGTTAATCTATTTTCCGTTGCAACGTATATTTCTTTTGTTTGAGGATCAAATCCACCAAGAGATGTTTTGATTTCTGCAAATTCACCTCCACCAACTAAATTAACTTTTGGAGTTTCTTTTAATTTTAATCTTTGGGTTGCCCATTCTACAAAATGCTGAATAGATTGTTGTTTTGTTTCTGAAAGATTTTCTCTTAATAAATCTGCAGCATCTTGCTTTGGTTTATTCTTTTTATAATCTTGTATTGATTTTAATAATTGTTCATCAGATAGTTGATATGTTTCCATTTTTTCAACAACCTTTCTCATAAAATTTGCAATAAACTTATTATTACTATCAACTTCTTCATTAATCATTTCTAAAATACCACCGGTAGCCGTTGATAGTACTGCACCTCCGCCTGCTGCGGATATTCCACCCATTCCTAATGTTTCTAACGTAGCATGTTTAGCGATATCCTTTCCTAAATGTGCAGTGAACCCTCCTACACCATGTGTAAATGCACCAACCGCCCCATGTCCTGCAGCACTCAATGCTCCAGCGGCACCCTTTCCTGCCATCACAGCTTTTACTCCCGCAACTCCTGCACCACCCAATGCCATTGAACCCAACAATAATGCAGTGTCCATTGCAAAGTGTTTTATATGCTTTATTTGTTCTTTTCTTTTTTCATCGGAGTACTCCCAATTGCCGGTTTCTTTATTTTTTGTAGATCCTATTTTTTGACCACTTGCCAATGCTTTAACTGCATCGACAGTTCCACCGACCATTTCAGCTTTGTGTTGGGCCCAATGTTTTAATCCTTTACCAAATTTTTGTATACCAGATTTTATATTCCCCATCATTCCTTTTCTTTCAGGAGATTGTGGATTATTTACTTTATCAATAGTTTCATTATCTTCTTTCGATAATTCTTTTCTAGCATTATCCAATGTTTGTTTTACCTTTTCAGTATTCTTATCTTTTGGTCCGTTTTCGGCCGAAGATTTGAACTCTGCACTACTTAACTTTTGAGGTGATGGTGCTTCTGGTTGTTCACCACTTTTTGATTGACCCGGTATCGGTGGTGCGGGTGGTTTACCACTCGATGTTGGTTGTTGTTTTGTTTTGGATTGAGATGGCATAACCAAATCAGGTTTACCGTCTCCCTTTTTGACAACTGTTCCAGGTTTTTGACCAGGAATCATAACATCAGGTTTTTTTGATGTAGCTGCGGTTGGTGTACTTTGTGCTATTTTTGCAGCCTGTATATGTGCTGGATGATCTTTTGGTAATCTTAATGCATCTCTTGCTTTTATTTTTTTCTGTTTTCCTTTTGCATTTGTATATGTAATATCTACATCCAATGCTTTATTTGGTCCCACTTCACCTAAATAATTTTCAATAAATTCATTAAATATTTCTTCCGCAGCAACTCTGCCTATCAATTCGTTTATTGGGTCATATACATATGAATCATCGGTAGTTGCTACCGAACGAATATCATCATTTTTCTTTTGTATTTTTTTGACATCTTCTTTAGATGGATAACCTTTTATAAAATTTTCATTAAGTTTGCCTGTTATCATTTTGAATATTTCTTTGTCAAATTTTGGATATGCTTTTAAGAAAAACTTTTTAGCCTTTTCCATATCACCACTTCCCAAGTTATTACGAACATCGGTTCCACTTATTGGATTTGATTCTGCAGGTATTGGATAAGTATAACCTATTTCGGCATATCCGTATCCCATTTTTCCTTTATATGGTTTAAAGTATTTACCCTGCAATCTTGTTGCATCTTTTTCTCCTACCGCTGCAATATATTGAGTAGTTTTATCATCAAATTTTTTAAGAATTTCTACAGGCTGATATGGGTTTCTAATTTGTATAAACCTATTGGAAGGTATTCCAAACATTTTGGTTGCAATTTCTTTTTTCTCTTTGAATGAGAATGGAGATTTTGGACTAGATTGGTCATTTGATGTTCCAATAAATACGTTATCTGCTCCAAATTTAGAAACTAACTTTTGGTACGCAGCATAATGTCCTTTATGAAATGGTTGAAATCGTCCGGCGTATACTACTACCGTTTTCTTTACTTCTGGCTTATCTACTTCGTTTATTAAATTCATACATATAAATATCCTAAAATTTTAGAAATTTTTATAAACGAAAGGATCCCTTTTTTTTAATTCTTCCAATTTCTTTTTAAATCTTTTTTTTCTCTGTCTTTCTTCCCATATTTTTACGAAAAAAGATATGATTGGCCAATTTTTCATAAATTTAATTTTTATAGTATAATTCTGGATATTCAACTAAACAATGTACTCCACCCGTTTGGTATGCGAGTTCGTATGCAGGTTCTATATCTTCCCACTTTTCTAAATTGTGGAAGGTTATATTTTTACACATAGATTTAAATTCTTCAAAATAATTTCCTTTGTGCTGATGTCCAGGATCTAATGGTTTATCCGAACCTTTTCCTAATCTAATAAGTATATTTGCTTTTTTTCCTGTCATCAATTCGTATTTATCAATATGATTTATCAATTGATTTGCTGCACATATTATAAAATCCCAGCGAGGATAAAATGTAATAACCGTTTTTTGTGTCATTGCTATTCCCAAACTCATTCCCATTTGGGTTTCTTCCATAACAGGTAGTTCTACCATTTTTTCCTTCGATACATCTCCTAACGTTGTACTCATAGGATTGCCAGCATAAACTATCTGCTGTCCTATAAATATAGTATCATCTTTTTCTCCTAATAATTTCATTGCATTTGATAATGCATCTTTATATGGTGTATATTCCGGCTTACTCATTATGGTTTTGAATTTGGGTTAAATAAATGTTTGTTTGCTTTATACCAATTTAGTGCATCTTTTAATCCTGTTTTTAAATCGTACTTCGGTTTCCATCCCAATTTAAGAAGTTTATCATTCGAAAGTAGTCTAACAGGTATCATTGGTGCCTTATTACTAACATATTCGATTGGGTTAGAATTTTGTTCAATCTCTTTTATGGTATTTAGTACTTCATTTACCGAATATCCTCTACCATAACACACATTATAAACATCGTATTTATCTACGTTTTCTGCTACGCAAATAAATCCACTTACCATATCATCTACATGAATAATATCTCTAATCTCACTTCCATCACCCCAAACAGGTATTGGATTTAACCCATCTGCTACCTTACGAATGTTTGCAGGAGTAACGTGGCATTTTTCGTAATCGTATTTATCATTTGGACCATACGCATTGGAAGGTCTGATGATGATACATTGCATTGGATTATGAATATGATTGGATAGGAAATCACAAAGTGTTTCTCCGTATCGTTTCATATTACCAACTGCTTTATATGCCGGATATATATTCGGTGTTTGTACTTCCATATCTTCAGTACAATACTCACTACCTATATTTGGATAAACCGTATTTGATGATATGAACATAAACTTACGAACATTATTTTTCCAAGATTGTTCCATTAGATTTACATTCATTTCTACATTTTGAGTTACATGTAATAATGGATTTACTTTTGTATCCAATGCATTTGTGGTATTTGCCGCACAATGAAAAACAACATCCACCTCTTTCGATACTATTTCACAAAATTTAGCATCTGTCAAATCTCCCTTATAATGTTCAAAATTACCTTCTATATTTGGGATATCATTAGTTAAATTTCTTTTATAGGTAACTGCTCTAATATTCGTATATCCTGCTTCTATTAATGATTTAAGTAATCTGGATCCTATAAATCCACTTGCTCCCGTTACTAATATTTTATCTGTTTTTTTCATAAAATTTATATGTTTTTTTAATTCCTTCTTTTATCCCCATTTTTGGTAAAATCTTATATTTTGTTTGTTTTGTTATATCCATCTGTCGTCTTTTATCTCCGTTTGGTTTAGATGTATCCCAATTTATATCAATTTTTTTACCACTAATTTCTACAACCATTTCTATAATTTCTTTGATGGTTATCTCTTCTCCACATCCAAAATTTATAGTAGTGTGATACTGATATTGATACAAATCTATAATCGCATCCGCGACATCTCCGGCATAAACAAAATCTCTAATAGGTGATCCATCACCCCAAGCTTCGATGGAATCGGTTGCATCATAAACTTTTTTTATGGTAGATGCTATGACCGTTCCGTTTCCACTAAAATCATCATATTCCCCGAATATGTTTGCAGGCCTTATAATAGACCATTTATTATATCCAGTTTGTACTTCGTATGATTGTAAAAGTAACTCACCCATTCGTTTACTCCATGCAGGAAACCAATCGGCATTGGATGGTAATGTTTTCCAAACGGATTCTTCTTCAAACTTTTCCGCCGGTGCATATACTCCAACCGAACTAACAAAAACCAACCAAATATTGTTTTTAGCACATTGGTTAATAATTTCCGTATTGATTTTAAAAGATGGATATAAAAAATCAACTGGATTATTTTTTGCTCTCATTGGTGAACCTTTTACACCGAATGCATTAAAAACTACATCAGGGGTTTCAAAAAAGAAAAGGTTTTTTATGTTATCTTCGATTGTTAAATCTAGTTGGTAAAAGGTAAAATTATCTGAAATTGGTAAACTATCGGAATATCTAATATCCACACCAACAACAGCATATCCTTTATCCAAACACTTTTTTACCAAATGGATTCCTACCAATCCACTACATCCTGTTATTAATACTTTTTTCATAATTAAAATGCTATCCATTTTCCACTTCCATAATGTGGATATTTTGATTTATAATCATACCAAATTACATCTTCAGGAATTTCACGTTTTACATTCCATGTTACTTCGGTTGGTGTGTACGTTGAAACACCATTATCTTCTACTACAAAATACAAAGGAAGGTCGAAGTTTCTAGCGTATTTATGAACCTCATAAAAAATACCGCTTTCAAAACTCATATCTCCAACAAATACCCAAACTTTATCATCACCACCTGACCTTTTAATAGATAGTGCCGTTCCTAATGCAATTGAAAGAGTTGCACCTACAATTGCAGATGCGTAAAACTTCTCATCAATATTGCACAATGTAATGGATTTTCCTTTAACAATTTGTTCTTCTATCCACGATTGAGATACTCCTTTCAGTAGTATATGATAATGTGAACGCCAAGTACTAAAAACCCAATCCGATTTTTTTATTCTTTTAAATATTTCAATAAGTGGTTCTTCATTTCCGTTTGATAGGTGTACGGGTCCTTTTATTTTTCCGGTCTCCCAGTGCTTTACTATTAAATTTTCAAAATCAATAAGAGAATCGACTGTATACTCTGATTCTCTTACTACTGGATATTTTTCTAAATTTTTTATCATCTGTCTCTTTTTTGTAATATTGGTTTATCGGTTGGCCATTCGATTTGATATTCTGGATCGTTCCACTTAACCACATTTTGTGCATTTTCTTCAACAAAATCTCCTTTATAAAATAAGTTATAATGAAATACACAATCGGTTAATGCGTAATGTCCATTTGCAAATCCAGGAGGAACTAAAACTTGGTCTCTAGTTTTTTCTGTTAATAAAAATGAATTCCAATCACCATATGTAGGTGAATCTTTTCTCATATCCAATACAACCAAAAATATATCACCAACTAAAGCTTGTACTAATTTCCAAGTCTTTGTATCCCAATGCAATCCTCGCAACACACCTTTGTATGATTTGGAAAATCTACCGTGAATGTTGATTTCTTCCTTATCATAGTGTATGTAATCCATAACAGGATGTATTTCACTATGGTATGTTGTCCATATTTCCCCTCTATACTCTCTGTAAACGGATGGTGAAAATACAGGCACTTCACATGCAAATGGTTTTAAGAATGATACCTCAATATCATTCCATTTTTTGTCTTTATAACTCATATTATGTTTTATTTGCGTAACCCAATGGGAATCCATTTCTGAATTCTGCTCCCATTTTGGGAACTATCATTTGATACCCCTGAATCAATTGTTTAATTCCCATATCCAAATCCCACATTGGTTTCCAACCTGTCGATTCTATTTTTGCGTTAGAAACGATATAATCTCTTTTATCCGGGTCTTCGTAGTAATCATTATAAGATACTGCAAAGTCGTTTACATGGGCCTGAATCTTCTCTAATAACTCCTGCTTTGATAGATTTGCAGTACTCAAACCTACATTAAAAACTTGGGATTTATATTTATCATAATTTTGTATCATATATAAAAATGCAGATGCAACATCTTCTATATGAATAAAATTTCTCTTGAATGATTTTTCGAATACTACTATGTACTTATCCGTTATCGCTTTGTAAGTAAAATCATTTACCAATAAATCCGTTCTCATTCTTGGTGATACTCCAAAAACCGTTGCTAATCTAAAAATAATTGCATCCGTTGATACTCTTAAAAAATTCTCTGCATCACATTTTGTTTGTCCGTATACTGATATTGGTGTAAGTGGTGATTCTTCGGTACACTCGGATTGACCTTCTGCAATACCATATCCACTATTTGTATTTGGATATAATATTTTTTTACCTTTTCCAATTGTATATTTTACAATATTAACAATCTGATCGTAATTAATTTCTTTTGCCAATTTAGGATCAGATGCACATGCCGGAAATCCAACAATTGCTGCCAATGGAATAATTATGTCAGATTCATTACATAATCTTTCTAATTCTATTTGATTACGAACATCTCCATAAATAAATTTAAAATTTGGATTCGATGTATATTGAAGTAATGATGTTTGGTTAAATAGTAATTTATCCAAAACAACCACATCGTATCCGTATTCTAATAATTTTCCGACAATAACAGAACCCAGATAACCTGCACCTCCTGTAATTAGGACTTTCATATTTTTATTAATTCTTTTTTTGCTGTTTCCAAATCCATTGCTTTATCATCTATAAGTAAATCATAATGAATTTTACCCATAAATAATCCATGATGTCTTACACCCCACTCATCCAAACACTTTAAAGTTAAATCATATAGTTTTTCATATATTAACTTTACATCGCCATCAAATGTTTTCATACCACGAGCCGTATAAATATATATAGTGTGACCTTTATCATATAAACTATTAGATAGGTCTATCATTTCTTTTATTGGTTTACAATGGTGGTATTTATCTCCACCCAAATGTTCAACATCCTTTGGTCTATAACACAAAGTATCATCTAAATCAAACGCGAAGATTTTTGACATGATGGTAAATTTTTTAATTTTATTTTAATATTTTCTTTTATTAAATCATCTATTTTTGGTAATTCGTATAGATTAAAACAATAATGCCCACAAACTTGTATTAGTTTTTTCTTATCCGAAAAATCAAAATCAGATGGGACCCATCTTTTCCATTTTCTTGAATTTAGGCATATTTCATAAAATTCATCTATTTGTTTTTCGGTCATATTTTCTAAATAAGTTAGAGTTTCTAACTGCACTATTTCAGGTCCTATATTTATACAATCCAATCCATTTGAAAATCGAATTCCCAATTCATTATGGTTCAAATAATCACCATTATGTTCTTTTGTTTTTTTACCAAATGATTTTATTAAAAAGGATTGTTTTTTTAACTTTTCTAAATCAAATTTTCCTGTATTTTTTCTATTAACCAAATCCAATCCTACTCCCGATTGTACTACAATATATTCGATACTATCGAACTCCGATTTGGATAAGTTATTTAGTAGATATTGCATTATATCTATTATTTCTTCATCCGTAAATTTCCATATCGCCTCTTCCGTCAATATTTCAAACTTAACATTTGGATTTAGGTGATGAATGTATTTTAAAGCATAAACAGTTTTTTCTATGCCATCAATATGATTTTTTGCAATTTTCCATGGGTCTAAATGTATTATATCAAAATAATTTGCATCATGAGTATGACTTACATACCCACTATCCTCATTCACTCCTTGGTTTGGGCCGGAATGATCTCTTTCTATTATAAGATTTTTATTTTTAGTTTTTACATACTCATAAAAACTTTTAGTATTCCAACCATTTACATATCCACCATCCCAGTCTATCTGTCTGCGAGTTGGTAGTAATCCAAAAGCAGAGTTTTCCATTTCTATTACAGAATCTACTATATTTTTGGACATTGGGCATATGTAGTAATTAGGTAGTGCCATATTCTATTCCTGTGTATATTTTAAATTGATATTTTGCTTGCATTTCGGCAACTATTTTTCCATAATGTGTATGTGGTCTTAAATCTATTACCCTACTATAAATTGATTTTATTTCAATTGGAGTAGCGTTTATAAAAGTTTCATTCAGTATCGAAGATATATTATCTATATCATTTCTTCCAAATATTTTATATTCTATATTCATATTTTTACAAGCACATTGTATTGCTTTACTAAAACCACCATTTCCAATTATATTTACATTTTTTCCTACGTTAATATAAGAAAAAAAATCAACAATTCCAAAAAAATCTGTGTTATATCCTGTAAGTTTACCTTCCACATTTATCACAGTATTAACCGCACCTATTTCTTTAGATATATCATCCATATAATCCAAATAAGGTATTACATCAACTTTATGTGGCATGCTCAATGCAAAACCACTAAATCCCAAATGTCTGACGGATTGTATGGTTTCTTTTATGTTATCAGAATAAAAAGATTTATATATAGCATTTATATTATACTTTTCAAATGCAGCATTGAAAAACAAACACCCATTATTTCCGGGTGTTTTAGAAAATGATCCGTATATTTTTGTATCTTTATTTATCTGCGTACTCATATAGAATTTCAATTGATTTGAACCATAGCATTTTTGAAAACTTTTCATCATGTAGTGGTGACATGTTTAAAAATATTAAACCTGTCATAATTTTTACTTTATCCATATCAAATCCCATTTTGATAATCCAATTTTCAAATTCCTTTTTAAAGGAAACCAAATTATCGGAAATATCATATGAATATCTTATAGAACAATCACATTCTACAAAGTTTATATTATCTTCATTTTTCATTTTATTATACGGAATTATACACCCACCATATAGTTTTGCTAAATCATAGTAAATATCTCCGGCCTCCGTATATCCTCCAAAAGATTCTCTCCAATCAATATATTTGAATTCATTTTCTTTTGAAGAAAAAATGATATTGTCAAATTGAAGGTCTCCATGAAATTTTTTATAAAAAGAATTACTTTGAAATTTATGAAACCTATTATTTACAACATCTGTAAAAAAAGAATCATATGCCGGATATTCTTTTCCATTTATAATATGCGGTAAGGTGTGATATTGATGTCCATTTTTATTTACAAATTTTTGTACTCTACTATGTGTTTTATTTATATAAAAATTTATTATATGTTCAATGGAATTATCTGTAATCTCTTTTAAATTATTTTCCATTTTGTTTAGAAATCGTTTAAATAGATTAAAATCATCCAATTCGTATAAAGTATCACCATCTACCCAATCGTAATAAATGAAATTTGAAACGGATCCAAAGTTTAAAGGTATTTGCTCTTTCAATAGAATTGCTCTTTTAATTCTATTTTTTAATACCTCTGGATCGGGTGTAAATTTGATAAATAAATTACCTTCTCTGTATGTTAGTTCGTTATTATCTTTTTGTAATGATAATGGTACATCGTTAAAGTATTGTTTTGCTTTATTTAAATCATCTATGTTACCTGTATCCAACCATTTTAATTTTTTTATTTTAAACGTAGGATAATCTAATGGTGCTTCAAACGCCGATACTAACTCTCCATTGATGGTTCTACTTTCTAATTTATTCCAAAATACTTCGTAATCCCATATACCAGCCAGCCCAATGAATGCCAAATTATATCCATGTATGGATTTGTTTGAATAATTTATAATATTATCTCCATCTACCAATACCGTTGAATATTTTTCTGGATAAGAAGTTGGTTGTACTCCCAACCAATTACCATCCAAATGTGGCATTGGAGAATCTATCAAACAATCGCAAGTGGTAATATAAAAAGGTCTTTGCAAATACTCTCTACATTTTAATGCGGAATATCCTGGGCCTGATCCTGATTCTTCAATGTTATCGATTTCCACAAACGTAAATTTATGATTGGGAAATACTAATTTACAATACTCTTTAACCAATTCACCCTTATATCCAATTGCTACTACAAATTCATAATCTTTTGGAAACTTATCAATAATATGTGAAATGATTGCACGATTGTTAATTGGTAAAAGTGCTTTATTAATTTCTTTTGTAAGAGATTCCAAACGGGTACCCAAACCTGCTGCCAATATTAATACAGCGGGTGTTTGGTGTTCACCTTCTATTTTACCATCACCCCTTGCAAACTCATCATTAATTCTAATGACATCATCAACTTCAGGCGTTGATACTTCTTGTAAAATAATATCAGTTAATGCAATTACTCTGTGCTTTTTTGGTGGTGTTACATTAAAGTAATCACCCGCCTTCATTAATTTTTTTTCAACAACACCCTCATCATTTTCAAGCCACACTTCTGCTTCGCCCGAAATGATATAATTTGTTTCTTTTTTAAAATTATGATACTGATATGATGTCTTATATCCGGCATTAATGTAAATTCGTTTGTAACAATATCGGTCGTTTAATTCTAACCATTCTTCCTTTCCCCAAGGTTTTATAACTGTTTTCATATTTCTTATCTATTTAATATAACTATATTATTTTTTCTATTTTCTCTCCTAACATATCTTCTATATCTTCTAAATAATACGTTTTGTTTTCATCTAAAAAAAAATTTTTACTTTCTAGCTTTTCTTTTAAAAAATGTATAAAATATTTTGTATTTTTATCAATGGGTGTATCATAATAATATACTTCAAATTTTAGTATTTCTTTATACATTTCTTCAAAATTTACAAACTTTTTTATACGATTTGCAAATTCAGAACGTAATATAGAAAATTCATTTATAAAATCCGTATTTATTGGTTTTATTCCATTATTTATTAAAAAAAATGGAAAATTTATAAATATATTTTTATCATGATTTTTTACAATCTCCCAAAAATACGTTGATGCTATATTCATTTCTTTTGATTTTGCAACAAATAACATATCGGTTGCAACCGGGTCGGTTGGTAATAAATCATTCATAACAAACCCCAATATTTTAAATTTATCTGATACAGTTGTTTCTATTTCATTTTTTAAAAAATTTTCACTACAACTTGCAAAATCAAATCTTAATTTCAATACACAATCATATTCAAATCCATTATCTTTTTCATATTTTTGTTTGTATTCTACACTTTTCATAAAAGAATACCAAAGAGGTGGTACTCCATATAAATTAGAAATTTGATATCCGGGGGAATGTTCTATATTTTCTATGTGAAATATTTTTGGTTTATATAGTTTTTCTATGTTATACACTTTTTCGCTATCTTCTATGATTGGTCTACGTTTGATGTTAGATGCATTAAATGTTTTATATTCACAATTATTCCACGTATGTACAAAAAAATCACAATACTCGTACATCTCTCCTAATAATTTTTTTATATTTTCAAAATTATCAATTGCTGTACGCATTTGTCCACTAAAACATACGGCTATTTTCATAACGTTTTACTAATAAAGTTATGAAATTTTTCGGAAAATTCCAAATGCCATTTTTCTCCAGGGTGGTGATTATCTCTTGCTGCAAAATCACTCTTATAACAATCAGTTGGTTCAAAGAAGTTATTCCAATCTATTGTATTTTTAAGATGTGATTTTAACTCTCTAAATATATCATAATAATAACCCGCTATCGTATGTATAACATTTATATTATGCAATTTTGCAGTTGTTTCTACAAACTTATAAGCTTCCCAAAATTCCATTAAATCTTGATAATCATTTCTCAATTCGACAAACAATTTATCTTCATCCTCATTTTTCCAAATAACATCTCGTTCATGTGCTAAACGAAATCCCCCTATCTTTTTAAATACTCCATTATCTTTTATATAATCTCTTCTGCTAAAACCAGGCCACATTATTAAAACCAAATCAGGTTTTATTTCTGATGATACTATTTTATAAAAATTTTTTGCTGTAAATGCCGTTGATACTCCATACGTTCCGTAGTTAAAAACCGATACCTTTTTTTGTATTTTACTTTGTATCTTTTCTCCTATTAAGTTTGGCCATATTGCATCATTTCTAACTCCGACACCCATAGTCCACGAACATCCTAATGTCAATATATTGAATTCTGATTTATTCTTAAATGAATTAGATCTATACCCATGTTCATTCATTTTATATAAAATTGTTCCATCATCTTTTATATCGCTTGCTATTGTTAGTAATTCTTTATTGATGTAATTTTTATTTACAAAAACTTCATTTGATAATATTAATTCAAAATCTTTCATAATTAAATAAGATTGTTGTGAGTTCTATCGTAAAATTCTTTAACCAAATCTTCTGCAAATAATTTATTTTTATGGTAGTTTATTAAGGTTCTATGATTATGAATTAGAATATCTTCCATTTTCCAATACCATTCATGCATTTCTTCCTTACTCATTGAACATAATCTTTTTACTTCTAAAAATATTGCTTCCAATCTTTCATTTATATTTTGAATTTTATCATACCTTTCATCTATAAACCCATCAAACGTTTTAAATCCTAAATTTTGTAAAAGTTCTAATGCACCCGGATAAGCTACAAAAAAGAAAGGTTGAAAATTTATTATTGGTTTGAAAACTTTTTCTGTTAGAGATTTGTGATCTCCATGTACAAATGTTTCAAAACATATTTCAAAATATGAATTAATATGTGGTTGATAATGTGAATCCGTCCATGCATTGATATCTCCATACGTTATTCCTCTTTCACTTTGTAAAATATGTGGTGCGGTTTCATGTAATGTTTTTATATTTTTTAAATTTACATTTTTTATTCCGTACCTTTCTATAACAAATTCGACAGTATCTTTTGAATATTGTGTTCCATTTGGTGCTAAAAAAGAAAAATCGCCATTTTCCAATAATCCCTCACTTGCCATCTTATATAAAAATGCAATTCTATGTTCTCTCCCATTTCTAATTTTCATTAAAAAATGGTTTTTTCTTATAGTATCTTTTGTATTTAAAAAATCACTTTCATTCATACACTTTCCTGTATTTCTTTCCAGTTCATCGTTATAATACCAAGAACTATGGTCCAAACAAAATGGAAGATTTCTAACAGAGTACATTCTTTGTTCTTCCGTATAATATTTTTCATAGCACTCTCTAGCATTAAAACTATTTACACACACTATAATCGATTCTTTTGGAATTCCACTATTTCTTAAAGAGTCATGGAATGCATCGTGTAGATATTTATCAATGAAGGGTTCCATAGAATAATCTATAAATATAATACCCTGCCTATCCATTATCAGTTCAATGGCCTGTGCTGAAATGTACTTCCAGAAAAATTCTCCACTCATTCTACTTCCTATGGATTGAGATACCCCAATAAAATCACTCAATACAGGATTTGGTTTTATGGGATAAATAAATTTTTCATGTCCATTATTATTATTGTATAGTGGCCGTTGAGAATATTCCAACATTGATTTATATACACCTGCTTGATAGAAGTATCCAGTTCCTGAATTTGGCATTCCTCCAAACTTATCACCAAAGATGGCAGATACTGGCATCTGCTGTTCGAAAAAAGTTGCGTTTTGTGATTTATTTGTATGTATTGATGCTAAATAGTTTATGATACCAATTTCCGGCATTGTTGCATTTGGTAAAATAAAACTTGGAAAAAAATAATCAAAAACAAAATTTAATTTATATTTGTTCATATTAAAATAGGGGTGCACCGTATGCTTTGTTTTTTAATTGATAAAAATTTAAGTTGTAGGATTGTTGTTGATTATGCCAAGAAGATAAATCTTTGATTGATTCCAAAAATTCAAAAGTATTTTTTGATTCTTCGGTATCAAATTGTGGAAACTTTTCTTTCATAAACTCATAATGCATCAACTGTGTTGGATGTCCATCGGTATATTCCTGTTGTATATACAAATCATAATCTTCAGGAAATTTATATCGTTTTGATTTCCAACTATCAAGTGATTCCGAATCCGATAGTAGGTTGTATATATTATCTACAAATCTTGTAGATAATGCGTTGGTGAGTGTATCATCAAATGGGGATTCTTTATAGTAAATACTATCTATTGCTAATAATAATTTATTATCAATTGCTTTATATCTTAACAATTGTTTTACAACATTTATAGCTACCCAAGAATTATAAATTCCCCAATCTTCAGACCACATTTTGTTTCTAAAATCTTCGGGATAAGTATCATTTTGATAAACACTACCATATAGGTTCCAACCAACTTTATCATAATAAGAAAATCTATTAAAATTTGTAAACATTACTACAACATAATCGGTTTCTGGATTAAATTTATATTTAGCATCTGCCTCAATAAATTTATTCATTATATATGAATTACACGCACCACCTCTGGCAAAATTATAATATTCTTCAAAATTAGAAGATATGTAATCTGCCCATGTTCCACATATGTGTGAAGTGTAACTACACCCAAATGCAAAAAATCTTTTTTTATTTAATCCATCCATTTTTTTCTATCTTTTTTACAATAGTTTCAAATACTTCACTATGTCCCTCCGCTGATGTATGTAGTGTATTTAAATCATCTGGATATTTTTTTGATAAAATTCCCCAATCTATATTAACTAAACTTTCATCCGGAATGTGATTTTTAAAATCGGAATCATATGTTAATACTAATACTTTGATACCTTTATTTTTTAATAAATTATAAGCCATAACTATCATACCGATATCGTAGTATCTTTGTATTCTATCATCAAATATATCAGCATAGTAGTTTCTTAAAAGTTTCAATCTATCCGTTCTTTCATTTTTAAATTTTAAATAATAATTACCACCTTCTCTCTTTCCGGCCAATACATTATCAACATAATCAACTATGCCATAGTAATTTTCTGTAAACATTTCTCCCGTATATCTACTATCTCCCTCTAATGGATTATCTAATTTGTATTGGTAAGTATCCGTTCCATATGGTGGATATTGGTGATAGTTTACCGATGTCAATTTCAAATCACCATCCGATGTATCTGTATTTTCAGGAAACCACTCCACTCTATTATATGAAGTTGGTGCTATACATACAAATTCAATATCATTTGGTTCTATATTTTCAACAATATATTTTGCCTGTAAAAATATTGAAAAATTCGTAGATGACCCCTTTGCAAGATTTATAATATCTTTATTGAGATGGGTTGCTAATCTAGATCCATATGGTTCATTGTGTAAATCATGACACCCAATTCCAATACTAAATGAATCACCGCATATAACTATAGTTCTTCCCATGATATACCTCTATTAGATCGTTTTCTTAAATATGTATCTATCATTTTCAATTCTTGCAAAGAAAACATTTTTATTTTTTTATAAAAATACATTGATGTATATATATCCAATTCACCAGACCAATGCCAACCAAATGATTTGGGATTAAAAGTAAAAAATGATACAAATCTATTACAATCAGAGTTTTTATCGTGTATATCATATACACTAAATGGTTGATCTTTATAAATCCATCCGTTTTCTAAACATTCATTATAAAAATTTTCATCAAATCTGCTATCGGTTTTGTGTACATTTTTACACACATCCTCAAAAAACAAAGAATAAAAAGAATCCTCATTACCGAAATAATCTGTGTATTTAATATTAGAAAGTTTTTTCATTGTAGATGTTTTTCTCAACGAAAATCCACCATTTTGTAATGTGTTACCACCTCCAATATAATCATAATTAAAAAATTCATTCCTCCACATATCCGGATTTACAATAAACCCATCCCATTGTATTATTAAGTAATAATCAGATTCTATCTCATATGGTAAATTTTTAATAATCCATTTACTATAATCGCCGGCATTTGTAAATGTTTTTTCAAACCCATGAAGTGGTGAAAAAAACTTTACGTCGAAAAAATCAATATACTTTTTTGCATATTTTATTACTCTATCTAATATAATATATCTTATATTATTTTCGGTTGGTAAATCGCTCAAGTCATCTACAACGACAAGTGTTACGTTGGTTAGATTTATTTTCATTTTAGCAATTTATATTGGTCTACATATCTAACTATTTCTTCCGCCCAAACTTTATGAGATTCCGGTGAAGGATGCCATCCATAATATGTTCCATTTGGATTTTTCTTTTCCATAAAACTTTTGAATGTGTTGTTTGGTTGATCCTTTTTATAAAATCTTATAGGGTCTATCGTATCCCATATCGGAACGTAATTGTACTGATATACGCCTCTTTCCTTTTTATCTGATATGGTATACGGTGTTCCGTGTAAATTTAATTTTTGCAATTCATCTCTCACATTCAAATCTTCCCAATCCATAGGATTTTTTCCAGGAGTTTGATAAAATGCATTAAACATTAACCATTTTATGTTATGTGCTTTAAAAAAGTTTTCAAGTTGTAATACATTCATAACATATCTTGGTAAATATTCTTCAGCATTCCATAAATATTGAACATATAACTTCCAAAATTCTTCTTGTGGTGGTGCATCGAAATGCTGTACTTGAGGCCACAATCTAAATCTGGACGAAAACTTTTTAGATTCATCCTTATACCAAAAAAAATTTCTTTCGGGAGATGACCAGCCTACAATTACAAACAAATCATCCGTTGGTAATTCTTTATCTATATAATTTGATGTGATATATGCAATAGTTCTGTGTGTTATAGTTCCATTATCATCTGCAGGCCAAGATAAATTTGTAACTTCTGCGTTCATCAATTCGGACAAATGTGTTGGAAATATCTTTGGTATTCTATACCCATCATTTTCTTCCATCCAATCGTATTTACCAGGATGAACCTCACCATCATATCTCATACTAATTTGTGGGTCCGCTATTTCGGAACCAAATACCCAGCTATCACCATTACAAATTATTTTTAAATTTTTATCCATAGTTATTTATTTTTTCTAAAATTTCTTGTGCAAAACAATTAATTTATTCATAATCAATGTATATCTGCTTTTGATTTTTCAAAATATCCATTCTCATACCAATCTCTGGATATATCATATATTTCTTTCCAATTATCAATACTATGCAATCCTTTATCTTCTGCTTCCTTTCTTACAACATAATACGGGTTGGCATGTTCTGCATATGGTTGTATATTCCAGTTAGTAATATATTTTTGTAATAGTGTTCCAGGTCCATAATAAAATTCAGGAAAATCAACAAATTCGCCTGTAACTTTTTGTAATCTTCCTTTTTGCATCAACTTTTTATACCACCGATATATGTGTGCAATGATATCCATGGTTGGTGAATCTGCGTAGAAAAAAACATCATCAAAACAAACTTGATTAAATTCATTTGGAAATCTTGTAGGTGTTGGTGATGATGCATACGCTGTAAATGGTTGTAACGGATGTACATAAAATTTGTTTATAGGTAATCCATATTTATTTACTCCTTCTTGTAAAAAGTTAATATCAAATCTGGTTTTGATAACCATATCGTAGTGTATATCCGTTGATAGTTCGTATCTCTTTTTTAGTTCTATACTTTTCATAAAACTATAAAACATACCCTCCCAAGCTTCATTCCATATATTTGGATTGAACGATTCATATTCCATCATTTTTGGATTAAAAGCAAGTTTTATTTCTTCTACTTCATTTGGATTATCTATCTTATAATCCGTATTTTGCCAACGTGGTTGAGTCTTATCTCTATAACTATTGGTATCCCACGTATGAATAAAATAATCGACATTTACTTTACAATTTTTATGCGTATTAATTTTTACATCAAAATAGTTAAGTATATTTTCTTTGGCGGTTCTCCAAGTACGAGATTGTCCACTTAAGCAGACTGCTATATTATATGTTGTTATCTTTCCCATATTATCTTATTATATCTGGATCAATTTTTAATCTTATATTTTTAATATCAAACATTCGTATTACATATGCTAGTATAGATTCTACTTTTATATCAGGAGGAAATATATCTGGCGATATTTGTGGTAGATAATTATAAACATTTGCTATAATATCATATGTAAAACTATCTGCATAAAAGAATATATCACCAACCGCATCATGCGGAAAATATTCTGTATTAAAACTATGTACGGAATATAGTGTCTTTTCTTTTGGTTTTTGAAAATCATTGACAAATATCATACGATTTAGATAATCAAAACTCAAATCCATTCTCATTCTAATAACCATATCATATTCAAATCCATTTCCTAATTCATAATTTCGTTTCATCTCTGCGGCACGCATGATTCCATATAATTGGGAACCTGCCCAACTAATAGTTGCCCATTTTGTAGGGTCATTTAATCTCCATTGAATCCTATCATCTAAATTTTCTTTTCTAGTTGAACTTTTCCACACATTTTCAATAATATGCTGCTTCGGTTTTATCGTTTCTAAAAATTCATTAAGTTCATCATTAGTTACACCTTCGGTTGGTGGTTGAACAAATCCGGTATGATATTTTCCGGCATCCCATTGTTTTTTTGTCCAGACTGCGAATGGTGTACTATTAAAACTCCAAGTATGCACAAAATAATCTACTTCTAATTCTTCGCCTTGTAGTTCTGATGACTTTTTTAGTTCATCAAAAAATGTTCCCCAAGTTTTATATGCATCTTTCCAAGTTCTTAATTGCCCACTTAAACAAACTGCAATTTTCATAATTAAATAATTTTTTTATTTTGGTTTATATCCAACTCATCAACATAATATTCGGTAGTATCATCTATATTGCATAGATTTTTTAACAAATGTATATAAAACCCTTTCGGCGATTTTGAATTTGAATTTGGGTCACCATAATAGTAATTTTCGCAAACTACAACATTATCAAATTCTTCTTCAGTCGTAGTTCCGTATTTTAAACATTCCGGTCTCATAACAGAATAAAAAGGATCCCCACCTAAATATCTTTTTTTATAATTACTTATTTTTAAATTATTTAAATGTGCATGCCTTAAAAATCCATAAAATGTATCAGATAAGATACCCCATTCTAACCAATGATTATGATATTCGGCCGCAATATTCATTTGCTTTGATTTTGATAAAAAATAAACATCATCAATTGTTGTATTATCAACCGTCCACTCTCTCATTAAATTTTCTATATAAAATTCTCCAGAATTTATTTCATCAAAATATAACTCAATATCCTGTACTAATCTTCTATTTGGTTTGAATATTATATCAGGTCTTAATTTGATTACATAATCATATTCAAATTTATTTTCCTTTTCATATTCTTTTTTTAGTTCTACACTTTTATAAAAAGAGTACCAAAGAGGTTGAATTATATCAAAAACTTTAACATCTTTATATGCCGTTTTTTCATACGTTTGTAACGTATTATGAATATGATTGTAATCTTCTATAATAATTTTTTTCGGATTATATTTACTTTTTAGTTCATTTATATCATCATCCGTTAATTTTGTTTCTTTTGAAAATACGTTTGATAGATTATAACACTTTTGTTTATTTATATCCCATGTGTGTATAAAAAAATCACAATAAGGATATAATAATCCGAAAAACCTTTTTAGATTATCATAACAATAATTGCCAGTTCTCCATTGGCCACTAAAACATACTGCTATTTTCATATTAATAATATACGTTGCCTTCTATATAAATTTGTGGGTAGTTTCCGTTGAATGCATAATTCCAAACTTTGTATCTATTTGTTACATCGAAATCACAAAAAAATGCAAAATCTTTTGCAAAAGATAAATCGGAGTTAAACACTTTATATGTTTCAAAAATAATTTTAGTATATTTTTTATCATAATTTTCTACTAAATCTTTTATTTGTAACATTGTAAGTTTTTTACTTACCGAAAATACAATATGATATTCAAAATCACCTATGCTTCTCGCATCTTCTTCGGTAAACATACTACCACACCCAAACCAATATGGGGAATCTGTATAATTTACTTTATCTAATCCAGCATAAATCATACTTCCAACTATTTCATCGTTTAAATGACAGGTTATCTTTGATTTATCATCACTATTTGTCATATAAACATCTATAAAATCTTCAAACATAGAATCTTGTAATTCTATGTGGATTTGTTTTATAGAATTTGTTTTATCTTCCGGGTTTTCAAACCAATATGTGTATTGTAAAAATACCTTTCCTATTTCATTTTTAAATACCGATATACCAGAATGCATTCCACTTCTTGATATGATAAATGCTTCTTTTTCTGTTATTTTTTCTTTATCCAATTTTACTCTAGCGAATAAAGTAAAATCACCTTGCATAGAATCTGATATATTAGATTCTTTAAATGATACATTTGATGGTAATATCAAATATAAATTATTTGTATTGATGTTTATGCTCATATTGTAATTGTTGAACAGAAATTATAAAATTCTTCTAATTCAGGAAATGTTTTGCAAAAGTCGGTTCCTCTACGCCTATCATGTTCACTAAAATATTTATAAAAGTTATGTCTATTTTTCATTTGCTGTTCAGCATCTTGCGGTGCTAACATCCAATCATAAATTCTTTTTATTTTTTGAACTTCTACATCACTATAACCAATTTGCGTTGAATTGAAAGATGGTGTAGAAAAGAATGTTGCAAGTTTTGCTTGATTCATTATATTTTCTGCAAATTGATGTGGTAATACTTGCACGGTCTGATGCATCGGATATCTCAAATATGATGAATCTAAAAACGTTGCAGAGTTCCAATACCGATAAGGACTTGCGTAGGTTTCTTTTAATTTGTAAATTTCTTTTATTAGTTTATCGTATTTAAATACAGATAAGGCATTGTATGTTACCATAAATGTTATAACTATCTTTGGGCAATTCAATAATATTTTATTAATGTTATCCCAAAAACGATTGAACTCCAATCCCGTTCTTATGTACTCTGCCTGCTCTCCCCACGTGTCGGCAGATGTAAATAAAATCAATTCTTTAACTCTACCTTCATCTTCTATTTTTTTAATTTTTTCAATTAGTTTATCAATCAGAGCATCCGGTACTCCCAAATTCGAATTGATTGCTAACTTAAGATTTTTATTTGGATTTTTTTCACTAATAATATAATCTAATACTCTCCAAGTATCTTTAGATAATAAAGGTTCTCCGCCTGTTATTCTGAATGTATGTAGATTGTGATATAGTTCCGGCCACCATTTCCAAAATGCTTCAACGTATGGATTATGTTCCCTTTGTGGTATTGGCATTTTATTTTCTCTAACCATCCATGTTATATCATTAAAATTATCAGATGTAGGATATCCACCATATTGCTCTATTTCTTCCATCCAAGTGGTACTAAAAGAAGGGCCACAATAAGAACACTTAAAATTGCAAGTATTACTAAATGCAACTTCTACATACTTTGGATTATAATCATCTCTCCAATCAGAATTGAAAATTTCTTCTTTGTGCTCCCAACTCCAACTCTCTGATGATTTAAAAACTCTATCAGAAAATCTATCAGAATTATCTTCCACGTTCCAACAATATTCACATTCGGCCGGTCTTTGGCCACTTAACATCTCTTTTCTTTTTAGTTTTTTAAATCTAGTATTATGTAATGCTGATGGGTTTCGTGCTATCTCTACTTCTGAAATTTTGTGTGTGGTTGGGTGATGGCATGAGTGGTTGTGGCCACTTTGTAGTTGCATTGTTACTTGTGTCCATTTTGCTAAACACATTCCCTTTCCCACAGAATCTAATTCATTTTTTACTTGAACATATAGTGGATTTTCACCTTTTATTATTTTACTTTCTGCCATATTTTTATTTTATACATTTAACATTTATCATTTTATGTACATCGTATATTGTATCAACTCCAATTAATTCATATTTTTCATCAACATTAGAAATACCATCGTTTTTATAATCTATTTTACCTTGTTGCATTTCTAAAACATATCTGCGTTCATTTCTTGCAGTAGTTTCACCTTTTGCCCACTTTTCCATTCCACCCTCATTAATCAATCCTTCCGTTTTATGTGGCAAACAAAAAAATCTACCATTTTTTCTATATGGTAACGCAACATATGGTATTGTTATATCTTCTGTTTTGAATGAAATTCTGGAAAAATCAGCATGAAATCCACTAATATTATCGACGAGTTTTCTACTAACTCTATCTATATTTTGAAAATCATAATGAACTAACAAACTATCTTTTGGATATTCTTTGTGTAAATTTCTGACTTCTGTTTCGGATAGTACTCTATCCCAAATTTTTATATCAGATATTTGTCCTTTAAAAAATGCGTTTGGTTCGTTTGAACTTATACTTGGAGTATGCCCAATATAAAATGGTTCTGAACCATATCTTTTTAACGATCCTGTATATGTTACCGGCGATTCTGTTCCTGTTCCGTTTCGTGCAGAACTTTCTCTTCCGTTCAAATATAGGTGCATTTTTTTATCTATCGTATCCACTACCATAGTTACCCAAGTCCACTCATTTTCATATCTTTTAAACCATTGGTATATACTTTCTTTATTACTATTCCATAACATTGCAGTATACGCTCTACTATTATTAAATGATATTCCCCAATCATAACCCGGCTTTCTTAATATAGGATATTCAACAAACTTTCTATCATTATCACCAATCAACCATATTGGGACTTTTTCAATTTGCTGATCTGCTTTTACTAAAATAGAAACCGTATGTGAATTATTCAAAATATGTCCGAATCTGTTTGGTATCTCCATATATGATGCCTTGCCATCAAATACCCCGACCATTTTTTTAATATTATAATCAAGTTTTGTTCTATCTACCATATCTTCTTTAACGCATCTCCAAAATAAGTCATCATCCTCCATTCCCCAATCCCAATAATCATTTGAATACCCATTTGTTTTTTGTACCTGTTCTTTTGTAAATAAAACGGCTCCACCAAAGTATTCCTCATACTTTAACATATAATCAGATTGGGATATGTTGACAGCAATATGAACAGGATTATCTTTTGGAAAAGAGTAATCACAACTATCATCTTCAGGTATCATATCAATATCATGCCATACAATATAATCACATCCATCATCAAATGCATGCTTTGCTGCAATGTTTTTCATTAACCCTCTATTAAACAACTCATCATCACATTGATGAGCCAGATAGATGGTGTGTTCTATTCCAGCATTGTTTAAAAATTCTGTAACTTTTGGAACAAATCTTCTTAAATGTGCTTCTCGGTTTCTATATGGTACGCAAACTCCTAATTTCATAATGATACTGATAAATAGTGGTAATCTTTCATGTCTGTATAACTTATTTCTTTATAATTCAATGTATCCATTCCATCTCTTCTCCAGTTTGTTTTTCCTCCCAACACATCGTTATAAAATTTTATTTGATTTTTTCTTGTTTCGGTAAATGTCCATTTGTTTTCAAAAAATCCATTTTCCTTATGTGGTAATAATTTAAAAGTTCCGGCTTTTCTCCAAGGAATCTTTATTTCCGTTATCATATCAATATCAACAACAGGAACTCTTTCACAATTATTTATAATAGCATCATTATTATTTGAAGATAAATCTATCAATTTATCTTTTTTACTTATCTTCATGTCATAACAAACTTCCAAACAATGTGAAGTAATATAATCACCATAGTTATCAGTCAGGCCCATATATCTATTATTTGATATTTCTTTTATCTGCGCTTCTTCTAAACTGTGATTAAATATTGCAAAGTAATCTATTGTTCCTTTGAATGGTCGTCTACTATTAAATTCGGATGTAGTGGTTTTTCCTATATAAAAAAACTCCTGATTAAAGTAAGGCATTAATCTTTCCTTTGAATCTATTTCTAGGGAATCGACCAATACACCATCTTGGTATAGTTTTATTATCCTATCGTATTGGTTTACTGTGACCGCTATGACTGTTCTTAATTTTGGTGCAATGCTAGATTTTAAACTAAATACATTTTTTGATTTTGACCAAGTTTCAAATTTATATCTTTTAAATGAATTATATGTTATCGTTGTATCATATCCTGGTATAGAAAATACCACATATTCATCAAACTCATAATTTTCATCACACTTTATTTCATCAGGTTCGAAGGATGCGAATACTGTATAGTTATCCAATCCAAATGGTTTTGGACATGTTATATAACTATCTTTTCCGTTAAAATATAATCCAGCCGTATTACGTGTTTTTACAGGATAATATTTTGTATCTAATTCTAAAGAATTTTCTTTACATCTAAAAAGCAAATCATCATCTTCATACCCCCATCCCCAATACTCATTAGAGTATCCATTTATTTTTAAATACTCATTTATAGGGAATAAAGTTACACCACCAAAGTACTCATCAAATACTATATTTTTTTCAGTATTATCAGAAATAAATTTTGTAGCTAAATGTGTAGGTCTATGGACATAAGAATAATCTACATCAATGGGCAACATATCCACATCATGTAGAGCTACATACTTGCATCCAAATTCAATTGCTTTTTTTACACCTATATTTAGTAGTTTTCCTCTATTAAAAGGTTTATCATCCGCTTGTTCTACTATTATTAGTTCATACTTTATATCGGTGTTCGATAAATATTTTTTTATCGTCAACAAAAATTGAGACAAGTGTTCACCCCTATTACGATAGGGAACAATTATTCCTAATTTTTGTTTTTGCATTATTTTTCTTTATCTCCTGCAATTTTTTTAGAATGCCATTCATAAAGATACCATTGAAGTCTTTCACTCCATTCATCTTTTTCGATTTCTTCAAACCAAATCGTCAACGCATCCAATGAATTGGCTATTTTTTCTAAAGCCTTTACTTTTCTGGTTTCAAGGAGTAAAATTTCTTGATCTCTTTCTTCATTTTTTTTAGTGACTGCCATAACTTTAATTTAATTTTGATGTGTTAATATACAACTATTTTTATAATTTTCCAAATTTATATTGATAATATTTTATTTAAAAGTTTATTCCATTTTGAATATCCACTTATACTATCACCAATATTTTCAAACATATAATCTTCGTTATTTATATCTATAACAAATCTGGATTTTGCTAATTCTTTATACATTTTTCTATATTCCTCTGAATACGCATAATCCTTATTTATAGATGCTACATCTCTTATTCTATCAGAGCACGTACTATCCCATTTAAAATGATGTACCTGTACGTTGTATCTATCCACAGGAGCTATTAACGGATGATTCCACCCTTGCCATCTCCAAGTAGTTTGTCCGTTTATAATTGCGTAGTGTTGACCGGGTGTTAATTGTATATACCCTTTCATAATACATACTTTATTTGGACATGCACCACTCATAGGGTATCTAAAAAATCCACCCATTGGGAATTGCTTAAATATATTTTTATTTTTTTGTATTTCTACAAATTCACCATCTATACCGATTCTATCTATAAAACCACCACGGACCATATCCCAACCAAATTCTTCACAATCTGATATTATTTCATCTAAATTATTTGAGTAAATATGAAATTCATCATCATCAGATACTATCCACCAATCTTTTGGATATAAGTTTTTTATTTCATTATATAGTTCTGTAACGTATTCCCAATTATATTTTTCTTTTGTAACTTTTTTAATAATTTTAGCTTTTGGAAATTCATTTACTATTTCTAAAACTGATTCATAGGTACTAAATCCTTCCCATTCATAAACTACAACAAAAATTTCATCTACCAAAGCATTATAGTGCTGCAGCATATGTCGTAGAGTGTTTGTTCTAGATCCTGTGATAGTTACTAATCTTATTGTTTTTTTATTCACTTTTTTTATTATTCTTTTTTGTAACTATAGCTATACCAGTAGTTGTCGGTCTTTTTGAATCAAACATAATGAAATTTTTTAAATTTACCAAATTCCATTCAGTATTATTTTCTAATTCATTTATAAATTTTGCGGGCCCATCAAAAGAATCAAAATGATCTAACTGATTATTGGGGATTAAGAATGTATCATGGTATTTTTGATCCGTATCATGTATAGTAATGATTCCGTTCTCTGACATAATTGTTGAGTATAGTTCAAAATCTTTTTTAACTCCTTCATAGGAATGATCACCATCTATATGTAAATAATCTATTTTTATATCTTGCCTTACAAAATAATCATAGTAAGCTCTTTCAGATGTATTTAAAATAACTTGCGGTGAGTAGTGATTTCTCAAAAAACTATTTTCATCCACCCAATCAGTAAACCCACCAACTCCATTTGCCGCATCAATTATAATCGTTGTTCCTATATCACCCCATTCTTTTGCAGGATTTCCATCAAATATTTTTTGTTCCCACAAATCCATTCTCGCCTGCGTCATTATACGTGGAATAAACCCACCACCACTACCAATACAGACACATACTTTTGCACGGTTCATCATTATCAAAGAATATACTAATAAACCATCACCCAAATGAGTATCGGTTGCGCCATGTGACCATCTATATTTTACAGGCTCATACTTAACTACTCCCGATTCATCCGGTATGGGATTGTTAGTTAAATATTCTTTTATAAGTATTTCGTTAAGTAACTGCATATTTCTGAAACCCATTTTTGTTTATCTGTGTATTTTTCAAGTCCTGCTTTCAATCTATCAAATTGTTTTTTATTTTTTTCAAAACCATCTTCCAATATCCGTAACCATTGGTAGTGAAATTGTTGTTTATTCATTGCTCTATATCTGTACTTAATTCCTTTCATCCAATGAGAATCTATTATAGGTAATTTACCATTATCTATTGCATCAAATATTGCATAACCAAACGGTTCTTTTGTATACGCTGCGTGGAATATTTGAAAATTTTTATTAAAAAATGTTTGATGAAATTTATAATCAAATTTTTGAAATATATGAAATTCTGAATTTATTTTTGATGCTTCCAACATTCGTTTATAATCATATTCATTTGAAAAAACATATGCAGGTAATGAATCCAAATAATCCGCATTCTTTCGTGTTTCACATCTTGCCGCATAACCTATTCTGTTATTAACTATTTCTGTAAATGGTTTTTTATTTTTCCATTCATAATAATTTGTAACAGTTTTTGTTTGTGGATAATATGTGTGAATAGTATCATTTTCATAACCAATCCAAACTATATTTTCAGAGTTATCTAAAATATCCTTCTGCCAATGCCAATCTAATCGGGTCATTAGGTTTTCGTATTCATCCTTTAAACCTACCATATCTGGAATAAAAGCATGAACAAATGTAAGATACGTTTTATGTAACCACTTTTTAATTATAGGGTTTTCTTTATATGAATGGTGTAGAAATATTATTTTTTCACATTTTTCTAAAATAGAATCAACTTCTTCATCATTTTGCCATGTGTATATAATATTTTCATCTTTTTGTAAAGGCCTATTATCTACTATTATTTTATATTCGGACTTTAATAATGGAATAACATTTTCGATAAAATTATTACACCAAATATCCGAACCACCTATAACATTTTTTCCGTAACCTGTTGTAATAAAAACTATCATATAGAACCACTTATTTTTGCTTCTAATTCCAAAACTCTATCAGATAATTGTTGTATTGCTTTAATCATAGGAGATAATAGTTCGGTATATGATAATCCCAATTCTTGTCGTATGGATGCACTTATTTCTGTTTCAATTGAACTCCAATGCGGTTTGGTTTTTAGTTCTTCTATTTCTGCTACGGTGTAGTTAACCGATGCACTTGCAATAAATCCAACATCATCAGTTGTTTTTCCAAAATCATTTAATGTGGATATTATTTCCTGTGCAATCAATCCATAATGATATCTTGGAGTAGTAGCCGCATTATTTTTATATTTTACTGGTCTTAAATTATTGATAAATTCTAAACCCAAATCAGTATCTTCAATTGAATTTTTAAATCGTTCATCAGATGTAGTATTTAATGCGTTATTAGTCCAAACCGTTTTCCATCTATTACCAGTTGATCCTAAATCATGTGTATTACCCACCAATGGATGAACTTTGCCGGCCATATATAATTCGGCTCCATTACCTTCTATAAGTAACCCACCTTTTGCTTCTATAGCATATACTCCACCTCTTTTTATTATACAATAACTATTTGCAGATGAAATTACCTGAAATCCATCATCCGAAATTTCCGCTATATTAAGCTGTATATTTCCATTAAAAGATGAATCATTCCAACTATTTGCATTTATATCCACATATACACCGGATCCATAACTACTTGGATATGCGATATATTCTAATACAGAATATACTCTATATGTGCCGGCCGCCGGTATGGTCAAATAAAATGTGTAAGAACCTCCAACAAGATTTAAAGTTTCATTATTACTAAATGCAGAATCACCGCCTGCAGAAATAGTTGCAATAGGAATATCATTACTATCCGTTATCAACACATATCTGTATACGGAAAAATATCCACTCCACGCTGGTCCTGTGGTAGCAACACTATTAACCGCTACATAAGTATATGTTCCTGTATATGTACCCGCTTCGGATGCATAAAAAGAATTATAAGTTCCACTTCTTCTTTCACCATCTCCACTAAATATTCTTTCATAAGATGGGGAATGTGATGGTGGATCTATTGTAATTGTTGCAGATGAGTTTACAGATGTCAATAAACCATACTTCATAGTCAATCTTTTGACATTAGATGTATCGTAAATATCAATTGACGGTGTTCCGGGATTTAAAAGTATTCTACTATTAACATCTCTCAACACCGCACCATCAACGACCCAACCACCAATTGTTCCGCCGGTAGTATGAATTGATCCAGAAAGAGTGGCAGTTCCAGCAGTTGTCACAATAAATTTACCATTTCCTATATTAATACTACCACCTGTGATACTTCCACTAAAGAACGCATTACCTGCAGAATTAACTCTAAACTCCTTTGCCGATATCCAACCACTACCCAATGTTATATCACCACCATTACTTGTAAATGAATCATCAGAACCGATTGTTCCTCTATATATTGCAGAATCCGTTAACTTCCAACCACCCAAACTACCTTCGGATGATGATATTGCTCCGGATACAAATAAGGTAGTTCCATCAAAACTCATATATCCCGCATCACCACCTGCTTTAAAATTACCATTAGAATACCAATAGTTGTTTGGATTAATGTATATTCCATCGTTTGTACTTTGGACATCCTTTCCTATTTTCATACTACCGCCGGCAACTGTCATATATCCTTCAAAATCACCACTTGTTGCTTTTACTGCACCACTTACATTTAAATTTGAACCATCCCAAGCCAATGCACCATTCGCACCCTTTAATGACATTCTATAGTTACCACTATCATTACCTATATAAATTCCATCGGCATTATAAACTCCTTGCACAGTCTGTCCCAATGAAATATATGGATATTGCGTACCACCTGCCAATGTAATATTCGCAGTTGATACTCCACCATTATTATTAGTACCAACGTTTAAAGTATTTTGTACATACGATTCTTCAAACAAACCTATTTTCGCAGCCACAAAGAAATCTTGTGTGCCTAAACTTTCCCAACCAGTTTGATTTCCTTGATGCGGAGCACCATCAGCCACATTACCACCCGCAGATACGTGCTGTCTAATGGCAGCATAATATGTATCGTATGGTGCGGTACCCGATGTACTCCATAATACCACATCTCTCCTGCCCGTACCGGCACCTGAACTAAATTGATATGCTCTGCCCGATTCCCAAACTCCAGTAAATACGACTCCTGGTCCTGTTTGTCCATCTAAAACTGTAATAACACTATGAGAAAATGGGATGGTAACGGATTCTATACCAATTGAATTTTTATATGTTACACCAAATGTTGTATTATATGGTGCAACGCTTGTTGGTGATATTGGTGTTATTGTATTTGATGTTGCCGGATTACCATTTGTTATACCACTTCCACTATATACGTTTGTTATTTTAAATTCACCATTATTTAAAGTTGGATTACCACTAACGTATGTTAAAAGTGAGCCCGTTTCTGTTACTAAAACCGTAAAAGGAGATACCGCTGAATATGTTCCTGTATTTGATTTTGTTATAGTTTGTGTTGGTGGATTTATTTGTATGCTTACCGCATTTGCACCCGGTGAACCATTTGAACCATTTGATCCGTTTGCACCTGTATTGACTTTTGTGGCTCTAACTATTATAGTCTTTGTCTGCCCCACAGTTCCTTCACTATCCGTATGTGTAACAGTCAGTTCAACAGAGGCCTCAGCTGCATTCATTATAGCGGAAGTCATTGTTAAAGTTTGACCACTAACGGTTGGTGGAGTTGAAAATCCTGAAGTAGATGCAATAACCATTGATGTAAATCTACTCGTATTTCCTTCCAAAGCATCAATTGTAACATTTGATAATGTACCCGCCTGTGTACCATATTGATCAGCAAGTACCGCCTGTGCTTGTGGTGTTGCAACAATCATTACGTTTGGTACTGCATTTTTATTTTTTATATAGTTTATTTCTTTTTCAAATAAACTACTACTACCTCTACTATTTTTATATTCAATTTCTAATGTAATACTACCACTATCGGAATTCAGTTGAGTTATAGAATATTGTGCATTTGAATTTATATTAGCACCACTTACACCTGATGATTGTTTTACTGAAGCACTGAATGCATCATTTGTTATCGGTGATGCGTAATTTATAGTTCTATCAACAACTTTTACAGATATAGATCCCGTTGTGGCCGAATATGCGGCAGGAGCTATAACTCCGGTAGATGTTGCAGGTAAAGATACATTCTCATTTGAAATATTTATAATAGGTGCAGTTGCACCTCTCTCAATCGCATCGACCGTCACAGATGATGTAAACGTTCCATCGGATGTCACTAATTCGAAATCATATGTAGATTGTCCAAGATCAAAATAATAACCATCGCCCGTAGGGTATGATTGATGTGCAGATGATGTGACATATAGTCGATATATAGATGCATTTCCTATACCACCAACATAATGTAAAGGTGCGGTATATTTACCACCACCAACAATTGGACCTGATAAGGATGCCGAATATATACTTAAACTATTTGGCGGTAAAATTGCAGGTAAGTTTTGCTGCACCAATCTAATATCAATATAATCGTTATCAACAACAGATTTATAATAGTAGTCTGGATTAAATGTAAAATTATTTTTATCAGCAGTTGCGTAAAATAAATAAGATGGTGCACCCTGATCTATTCTGAATATGGTAAAATATCTATTTATATTTTCACAACTTGCTGTGTAATATATTGCACCAACCGTTTTTGATGCTAAAGATGCTGTAAAATTTTCTAAAGTAAGTTGTTTAGTATCGGAATCCACATCTATTAAAAATCCAGGATAATTTGTAGATGGATTTAAATCACCAATTGTAATTTCTGCACCTGTTGTATCTACCGCAGATGAGTAAAATGATACTGCACCTGTTAAAGCTGTTTTAAAATAATCTATTAAGATAGTAGATGGGAATGCGGATGCTGTATTAAAATTAAATGAATTATTTGATACGTTTACTTCCAAATTCCTATTGATTAATAAATCGTTTCCACCGGTAAAAGTATACGATTTTTCAATTTTTACAGGAATGTAATTATTATTAATATCATATATTTCTACTCTAAAATCAAACGTTTCATTATTAATTCTTGTAGGTACATTTGCTATTAAAGTAACTTCATTTGGTGAAAAAGAAGATTCTTCGGCCGCCCTCAATGCAATATTCGATATTTGCCAATCTCCATTTTTTACTAAAAAAACTAAATTTCCGGTTCCGTTGGAATCAGGATTAAAATTAATTTGTTGTTTATCAAATCTTGTAAAATTTTTTGTTGTTTCTATACTTCCTAATAATTTACCATTATCTGTCGCAACATCGGTATCAACGAATGCAGAACCACTAGCATATATTTCTATTTTAGCCAAACCATCAGATGAACTTAACAATGGTGTAAAATCCAATTGATATTCGGTAAATTTTGTAAAATCTAATGATTGCGATGAATAAAATTTAAATAATCCAGTCGATGATGATATTGGTGAACTTCTTTCTAATTTTGCAGATTGAAATAACAATTCATTATCCAATGATAAATTAACTACCGATTCTAATGATTGCGTAACCCAAAAGTTGTCTAAAATTTGTTGCGAAAAAATTCCTGTTCTTACATTTAATTCATTATTAAATTCATCGGTAATTAATAATTCATTACTTTCTAATTGAATATCTTCCAACAATTCGTAATCTCCCAAAGAGTTACGGCTTTTTGCATAAATTTTTATTCTACTTGCATCGCCGGCAAATGTTTCTAAATCTGTTATCTTAATCCTTGCAAAAGATGAACTAACATTTGAATTTGTAAAAAGTATCTGTTCATCATACGACATTGTGTAAGATGCCGATGCAAATGATGTTACACTTTCATAGTTTGGATAGAAAGAAGAAGTTATATAATATGGGATATTTACTAAACATTTTTTATTAGTAGTAATATCTGTTATAGTTGGTGAATATTCTTTTGATAACCCATTTATGGTTATTATTTCACCTTCCATTGATTGAGATAAATTTGCATTATTTGTTATCTCTAAATTATATTGTAATATTCCTTTAAAACTTTTATAATCTTCACCTTCAATTGGACTGATTGCAATTCCATCAACTGATCCTGATATTGTTTTTCTATCAACACTTCTGTTATAAATCGGAAGTATTGATTCAGTTATATCAACCTTTGGCCTACGATAAAATCTAACTTTTGTAGTATTTGATAAAAGTGGATTTACATTCACAGTTTTTTGCCACCTAACATTATACTTATTTTGCCATTCAAATGGAACAGGAACTTTTAAACCATTTATAGTTTCATATTCTTTAAGTTCTCCAAGTATTGTTATAGTACATGGACCGAATAACGTATCTGGGTATATATAAACTGCTACAACTTTTGAAACCCCCTCATAGTATTCTGGTATACCTTCTCCTGGTTCGTGATAAATTATATTTCCTAAAGAATCTTTTATTTCAATTTTTACAATCGTATCAGCAACTAACTCTTCAGAACCCTGTATTAAAAACGCATTTTTTCCTCCTGTAAATGTATCATCCAGTTCACTTATTCTAAAATATCTACTATCAGGATCCGTATCCTCTATTAATACTTTATACTTTTCTAAATCTTCAGGAAATAATGTTTTTTTAAGAATCGCCATTTTTGCGTTTTCTATAAATATTCATTTATTTAAATGTTATATATTTATGTATAGAAAACTAATAAATACTAAAGAAAACTAAAGGTTATGAAATACGCAATGTTACAGATAAAAAAAGAAACCCACGAACTTCTCAAAAATTATTGTGAAGAACATGGGTTTAAAATGGGAAGTTTAGTAGAGAATCTGATTAAAAAACACATAGGTGTTACAAAAACTCCATCAAGTGTGTTGAAGGCCGATAAAGTTAGTGTTAAAAATCAATCTTACTAAATCCATTTTCTTTTTTTATTTCTATAAGTCCATCGACTATATCTCTCATAGCATCTAAATGGGAAATTACCCATATAAAATCAAATTGAGTTTTAAGATATTGCATCATACCAAATAGGGATGAAAGATTATCACTATCTAATGTCCCAAATCCTTCATCGATTACCAAGAAGTTTGGACGAGGTAAACCACATATGTTTATCAGCGCAACTCTAATTGCCAGACCACTAATAAACTTCTCCATACCACTACACATTTCTAATGCCCACTCCTGATCCTCATACACAATTTTTGCATTGATATTTTTGCCATCCACTTCCATTACAACACCAAAATCTACCACTTGTCCTAAAATATTATTTACTTCATTCTGTATTACAGGAAGTGCCTTTGAAATAAGTTCGTATGGAACTCCATCACGCTTCACAGCATCCAAATAATAGGTGTATAGGCGGTTCTTTTCTTCCAAGTCCTTAACTTCATCCATCTTACCTTTGATGTTGTCTATAAACGATTGTAATTGCGCAATAGAACCATTTGTGTCGGTTATTACTTTATTGAAATCTCGTATTACCCCTTCAATTTTCCTCTTTAGTGATTCCTGTTCTTTTATCTCCAATTCCAAATCCTTATTACTTTCAATTGTATCTTCGTTTTCATAGTACTTGTCAATATCTTCTTCTACTTTATCTAATTGAGTTTGTAATAATTCTTCTTTTGTTTCCAACCCCTTCAATTCAGCTTCCGCTTTTTCTAATATTACTTTTCCTTTTGAATATTTGTTTTTTATTTCAATATATCCTTTGTAATTTTCTTCTATATTACCAAAATCATTAATAACACCATTAATAACATTAACATTTGTTTCTAATTCATCATATTCCGTTTGTTGCTGTTCTAATTCCTCTTTGGTTTTTAACGCATCCTTTACAAACACATTATTCATACAAAACTTACAATTAGGATCGTATTCGTGTTTTTCTAAATGTGAAAGTTTATCTTTGTTTGCATTTAATTTAACTTCTAATAACTCTAGCTTTTGTTTTTCAACTTTATACTCATTCAATTTTTCGGTATACGCAGTGTGCGATACTTCCATATCACCCATCATATCTATTGATTGGGATAATTCTGAAATTAGTTGTTTATATTCTTCTATTTTCGTTTCTTTTGTATCATACTCCTTTTCTAAATCGGTAATTTGTTTTGAAATTGATTTTCTTTTTTCTTCTAATGTTGGTAAGTCCAAATTAGAATCTATCGGAGTGAGTTTTCTTGTTAAATCTAATATAGTATTTTCAATACCTAATTTAGTTTTTGTTTCCGTATCTAATTTCGATTGTAAATCTTTTAATTCATCTTTCTTTTGTTTAATGAGTTTACCCTTTTCGGCCAGTTCCGTCGTAAAGTCGGTTTTCTTAAAATTTTTGATAAGTACACTTACTTCTCTAATATCTTCAACTGCTGTATCATACAACTTGTCAAAGATATTCAATCCCATAAATTGTGCTAACAAATCCTTTCTCTCACTTTGGGATTTATCAATGAATAGAGCATTATTACCTTGTAAACTCAATGCAGTAAGAACAAAATCTTCGTATGTTCCCACATATTGCTCAATGATTGCGTTGGTATCTCGCCTCTCTGTTCCATTTAAAGATTCTGCAATACCATCAACTACTCTCCAGAATTGAACATCCACTTTTACGTTCTTTCCCTTATTAATTGTACGGGCTTCTCTGCGGATATGATACTCTACACCCTCTACTTCAAAATCCAATTGGCAATAAAAATCGGATTTACGATTGTTCATTATATTTGCCGCTTTGAATGCTCTACTACTCTTATCGTAAAGACAGAAAGAGATTGAATCAAATAGTGATGATTTACCTGATGCATTTGGTGCGAATAATCCCATCAATCCATTTAGTTTATTAAAGTTGATAACATTATCTTCACCATATGAAAACATATTACTGAATGTAAACTTAATAGGTTTCCATTGTATATTTTTTGCCACATCATCCAATACTATCCTACTATTTATATCTCTGTTTATTGTTTCCAATTCTGCTAAGTCCGAATTAGTCACAAATGGCATCATTCGTTTCACATAATCTTGTATTAGTGAGTTTTGGTGATTTACATCCGTAATATCTTCAAACTCCAATTTACCTTGCCTATTTCCCGTCTTTACTTTAGAAAGAGAATCCGTTCTAATTAGTGTTAAATCCTCAATACCATACAGCATCTTTATTTGCGTTAGAACTTTCTTCGTATCTGCAGTATCTGTGTTAGATAAACGAACTCTCAATCGGGCATGCTTCGGCATATCGTTTACAACCGGCACAAATCCGTTATCAACATCCAAAGTGTAGTATCCGTAATCATTTGGAATATCCACTGCTTCGTATGTCATAGTATCTAAATCCCAAACAAGGAATCCGTGCTTATCTAATGTCTCACCAAAGTTTTGTTGAACCAACGAACCGGCATATACAACCTTACATCCTTTCGGACTAATCATTTCTTGTCTTTTGTGAATATCACCTAATAAAGCCAAATCAAACCCATCAAATATATCCGTTGTAAAGTGTCTACTACTTACAACATACCCCACATCTGTCATTGAGTTATCAACTGGTCCGTGAAATAATGCAATCTTTTTATTACCAAACATTTTATCTGCGGTAATCCAATTATCTTTATTATCAAAGATAGAGAATACGGAAAAATCAACTCCACCAATAGAATAGACCTGTGTATCTCTCAAATAATGAAAGTTTGGTAAATCCAATGCTTCTACAATTGGTGTAAGAACATCCAATCTATCCAAATTGTTCATATTACAATCGTGGTTACCCGTAATAAGAATAGTTTCACATAATTTAGAACATTCGGTAAATAACCAACTAATCTCCTTTAATAATTCAGGAGACATTTCCAATTTAGCATGTGCAATATCGCCTGCTAAATAAATTATTGAATCTTCCGTTCCTCTTTTACGGATTTCTTCAAACATCTTTTCAAATACTTGTCTATACTCTTTGTGTCTTTTGACATTACGAATATGTACATCGGCAATGTGGTAAATTCTTTTTAATTTCATAATTGATTTATTTTTGCCAATAGTAATTCCTCACTATTAAATTCTGTTGTTTTATTTAATTCTTCATAAAATTTTTCATATCCCATATCGGCAGCATCTTTATCTTTTAGATACATCATCTTTACATTTATTCCATTCTTACGGAAATATTCTGCTGCTTTCAATGCTTCATTCATTGCATCGTTATCCAATGAAATAATAATATTGTTTACTCCACTCATAAAGATTTTCTCAACTAATTGTTTAGATGGAAACTTACCTAAAAGTGGGATAGCATTTCTTTTGATTGTGATTGCATCAAATACACCCTCACAAAGTATAATTGGTTCTTTCCAATTTACCTGCGATTCAAAACATATAACATTTTTGCTGATTGGTGGGTTTTTATATTTCATTTTGTTTTCTGGGTAGTAAGACCTAGAAATAAAATAATTAAGTGACCCATCGGAATTATATGAAGGAATAATTACTCTCTGTGCATATAATCCCTCTTTACAATAACCGATATTGTATTTGATTATATCTTTTATAGTAATACCTCTTTGAGTGAGATAATACATAGCATTTTTATATTCAGGATTAAATCCTTTGGGTTCTTCTGCTAAACTAATAAATTCTTTTGGAAGGGAAATGAATACTTTTGTATCGGCATCTTCTTGCTGTGGTGTCCAATTACTATCTCCGTATATTTCTCTAATTATGGATATAGTTTTCCTGTCCACATCAAGTTTACGAAGTAGGGATGTCAATTTCTTACCACCACTATTACAAGTCCAACAATGCCACTTCTGCGTTTCGGTGTTTACCTGCAACTTTTGTTTATGGTGATTACAAAACGGACAATAAAATGCTAATTCGTTACCCTTTAATACGGAATAACTACCCAACGTATTAGACAACGTGGATACTACGATATTTTTATCAGTCTGCTTCAACACCTAACAAACATACGACAAATATTTGATATTACCAAATTTTTATGGTTCTAAAAACCATTCTTCTGGTATTTCTTTATCTGCGTACTTAAATCCATGCTTTTCACACCACATCGCATATGTGGTTTTGGATTTTTTGTTTATTTTATTTTTGGAATTTGTAAAAACAAAACGAATATCCAACTCTGGATGTTGTTGTTTTACTAATAAATGTTTTTTCCTGTCTGCAAGAACAAATCTACCTTTTGTTTCTACCCTGATACCATTCGGTAACTTAAAATCAGGATGGTAAGTATGTTCGCTAGCAGGTATAATATAAGGAACTTCTTCGGACTCATATTCGACAGATAATCCCCTATTTGAAATTTGATTGGAAACGTTTTCTTCAAGACCTGACTTAAATCCATATTTCTTCGCAACCCATTTAGAGTTGTTCTTTTTTGTAACTTTTTTTGCCATTAAAATAAATTATTTTGGTGGATTATCGCTATATTTTTTAGCGTTAAGTTCACCACCTCTACCTATTTTTAATTTTGCCGCTGATAAAACTTGCTCATCTGCTTTTTTTAAATCATTGGTAGTATACGGAGTTTTTGCAGCAACCCCTGCATCGTATGAAATTTTATCCACACCAAGCGCAGATTGTTGTGCTGCGTATAAGTCTAAAATTGTTGCCATAAGTTTCTTTTTTTATAATAAATATATGATTATTTAATAAAACCCCAATCACGTATCAAACCTTACAATAAAATTCATCGGAAATTCGGGTTCGGATTTTATAGGTTTTGGAAGTTTTGCAATTGCAATCAAATCACAATCATCATCATACAATCCAATTGATGTTATAAATGGAGTAAGAAATGATCCCGTTAAATCAACCGAAGAACTCAAATCATAGTGTTCAAACCCCCCGGATATCCACATATTACTTACGGATGATGAAATTGATCCTGTGTATCTATAATCCAAAATTTGGCCATTTTCTAATACACTCTTTTTTCTTATGTATTTTACTCCAGGATTAGTTACAACTGTGAATGTTTTCCCATCAGAATCCGTAAAACTTTCCGTTTCTTTTCCAACAACTATATATGCGGATGGGTTTGTGGAAATATTGAACTCACTTTCATTTACAATCAATAAATACTCATGCTCATATATAGTTTCAGTTGATTTATAAGATAGTTCCCAACTGGATGTAAGCATTGAATTTGATCCACTTGTTAGTACAATTAATCCTTGGCTATAAAATACATTACCAATTCTATGTGTACTACCACTTTGAATTAAATTGCTGTATTTATCATCCAAATACGTTGTACTACCATTTACCAACGATACCGATCCTTTTTTTATACCCTCTCCCATTAAAATTTGAGGAACGGATATAACCTTTGCATCATTTCCTAAAAATCTTTCTTTGTTCGATGCATCAGTATTATATTCGTTTGTTTTATTACCAAATCTCAAAAAAGGATTATCTTCGTTCCCGTTATAAAATTGTGCTCTTAATTGACCATAAACGGAATGTGGATAGTATGATATTGTTTGATTTGTATTTGGATTTGTAACACTTGCGATTTCATAATCATTAACTACATTGCCAACACTTGCACTATAAATAAAAACGGATGAACCCGATGCGGTTGTTTCATCAAAAGACCATTCTTTGTAAACTTTGAATGGCCTAATACTAATATCTGATTTTGGTATTCTTTTTAACATATCACATATAAATATCTTAATAAACAAAAACCCAATCCTGTTAGGTTGGGTCTATTGTTTGGTATTTTTCAACCGATATATTAATTATTCTCCTTTTAGAAATCTAATTTAACTTTAATTGCAACTTCTTTATCAAAAGATTTTTCAATTGGTTTTGATACTTTTGCTACTGCCAATAATTCATTAGCATCATCGTATAAACCAACCGTTGTTACATATACTCTAGGATTTTTTTCAAATGTAGATTGAACAAATTGACCCGTTGAGCCTGTTACAAATGTTGGGTTATTTGAGAAGTTAAACTCTCTGTTATTAGCTCTAACAAAGTAATGAGATGTTGATACATTTTCAGTTCTACGGGCTTGAAAATCAGCTCCCGCTTTGAGTACATTAAGTAATGCCATTGAACCTGAATTGTTTGTATATGTAGATCCACTCAATGAATTATTATGATAAACTCCAACATGCGATGCATTTGCTCTTGCTAATTTAGAATCTACATCTTTTAATGCTGTAGGATTTAACAAAATAATACCCATATCAGGATAAAATAATCCCCAACCCTGATTACCATTTGCCGCAGAGCAAGTGTATGTGTTTATCGATGCGGTTAATGCACTTCCAATGTTTAAAGAACCACTAACCATATTGTATACTCTTCCTGATGTTGATACATTTTCATCGGTTCCGCCACTATCATCTATCAATGTTACAGTTTTACTTGCACCCGTTAATGTTATTGATATATTTCCTGGATCCAATCTCTCTTTGTACCTAGATCTATTTATATTGATTGCATAGAACGCATCCAAATCGGTAGCACCTGCAACACTTCCACCATATACACTAAACTTATCATCCCCTGTTCCAAGTAGTACATTTCTCAATTGTGAATATACCGCTTTTGTAGATAAAAATGATTTATCATCTTGCTCCAACGTGGGTGCACCCCAACCACTAATATCACCATATGCTATTGAGAACTGAACTTCAGAAGATCCTGTGTTTGCAGTTGAATATACATCTATATAGTACTTTCCACTAACATCTTGTATTTGTTCCGATGATGTATAAAATGCTGTTAAAGAGCCGGTATCATCACTCCATATTCCAGATGTAACTATCTCTGTTCTATTTGTAACTTTATCTACAGGTCCGAATTTTTTATAAATACCATTTGTTATGGTAGTAAATTCTGCACTTATTTGCTCTCCTTGTCCTAAAAATTGATTTACAATGTTTACTAGTTCATTTGTATCAATTGGAGTTCCTGAAGTATTTGATACTGCTGACAAGTATTGTGCTAAATTACTTGCTAAAAGGGCTCCTCTATTGTCTCTAATTATTGCCATAGTTTATATTATTGAACGTATGTTACGGTTACTGGAATTGTTTGTGAACCACCCGTCTCATTACCATAAACGGTTATAGTAGTTTTTGTAGTTGCTGTTAATGATGGGTTTGGTATAAATTTAAATGTTAATCCCTTTGCAATTGCAGCTGTTGCTGATACATCATCACCAATAAACACAGGTACAGAACCAACTTCAGATGTTACTCCTTCACCAACTATATCTCCGGCAGCTTTATTTGCTAAAACAATGGTATAACCCAAAGTTCTATTTCCTGCAGGCGATGTTGTAGGCGATAATGCCACTTCACCACTTCTTTGATTAACGGATATATTAGGAACACCAAATTCAACAACAGGAATTCTTGTTGTGTTTTTTGGAAGTGTTACTAACTTATATCTCATAACTTGCGTCTCATCGGGTGAAGCCTCTAATACTGGCATATTTTTAATTGCCGCATCATAATATGCAGACCCCAATGGGTGTGCCGGTTCATATAGAGAATAATCAATCTCATCATCTGCCAATGCAAATTGAGTAATGTTTAATCCCAAACCTGCTGCAAGTTTTTCTCTACCCTTTTTAGTAAGAATTGCATCTACTGTCAATTCTGTATTACTTAAATATCCCATATTATATAATTATCGTTTGTTAATAAATATAGTTTTTATAAAAATTATTACTCAACTTCCAAAATAGGTTCATTTGCATCCCTTCCGGCTTTATTTACTCTTAACGTATTTGGATTAGTAACAAATATCTCAACAGGAGGTGATCCATCTAAAGTGGTCGCTGCTGTGTTTTTAGATCCATTGTAGTATGAATTTTTTAACCCCCTAGTTAAATCCCCAACACGTTTATAATGGTATTGTGTATATCCATCAACGGGAACTACGCTTGTTATTCTACCACCAACTACAGGAAACCCACCATATGTTACGGTTGTACCCGGTGTAGTGATAAAATCTAAATTGTAACCCTCTGCCTGTGCACCATTTTGATTATCCAATCCGGTCAAAGTTGCTTTATATATTGTACCGGTAGATTGTGGATATCTAAATTCTAACTCATCTGTAGTTAAATTGAGTAATAATAAATCGGCAGTCCATAATACCATATCCGAATCTAAAAATTCAATCTCATCTAATTCCAAATCAATTCTTGGTATAGTTATTAAATCACCAACCGTAATCGGTGTTAATGGTTTTATATTCAACGTTGTTTCGGAATATGGTATGGTTGTAACATTATATCCAGCTCTTGGGTCACCAACGCCATCAATAAACTCTTTAAATGTAGTATATGTTTTTGTTTTTTCTTCCGTTAAATAATAAACAATTACCCTTTCGGTTCGTAGTATTCCATTACTATCATAGTAAGACCTTATAGAATGTCCATGCATCGAATATATCCCAAATCCCAAATCATTAGATGCATCCTGTCCAAACATTGAAAAAGATTGGTTTTCAGATTCGATTTGTAATGTGGCCTCATCCGATTTAGCATCTATATTGGTTTCATAATACTCATTTTCACCTGTAAGTAAGTTTGTATCATCTAAATTTATTATACCATCTTCTTGATACTCATCCGCATTTAATGCTTCTATTTTAGTATCAGTTACCGTTGTCTCATATTGATTATCTTCACCGAATAAATCATATTCATCTGCAGTATCTATGTTAGTATTTAAATCTGCAGTTTCCGCTAATACTAATCTAGTTTCGGTTGTATCTAATTCGGATTCCTGATAATCATTTGAACCTGTTGGTTTATTTTGTTGTATTTTACTTCTTTCTAAAAAATGCGGTTCGATTAATAGACCAGTTGTTGCCTTAACCCTTGCAGGTAGCATTTTTTTAATATCTTCAAACATCGACTTTTCATATAACTTAATTAAGTTAATGTATTCGTATACATCTCTGTTATCAAATCTTTTGAAGTAATATTTTCTTAATTCATCTAACGATTTATAATTTGATTTATACCTATCTGCTGGGTTACCTATGTAATTATCTAAATTAAACCCACCAATTGATTTGGCAATATCAATATTTAATTCCTTTGTAGGAGAAAAGAATAATCCAACTCTATTAGAATCTACTGGAGCCTGATCAAATGATTTTTTCGTTGATCTATTTTTTATAGATAAATCAACTCCAACACTTCCACTTATCTTTTGCCCATCCAACGTATACTGCTCTTCAAATCTTACTTTGTTTGTAGAATATCTTGATGAACCTATGTTTGGTATTTCTAATACATTGGTTCTTTCTATTGTTTCAAAATTATACGGATATGATGTGATAGATGTAAAATTATGCGCAGATGCGGAATATATTGTATATGGGTTTTCCGATAGTATAACATTATTTCCAATTGAACCAGTTTCTTCCAATATATTTCTTGTAATTTGTAAAGAACTTGAAGGATTTAATTGAATTATTGGATAATAAACATTGGTATCAACATTTATTAAAGATGATGTTTGTGCTAAATTTTTTGGATATTCAAAATCTAAACGGAAATACAAATCAGATGTAGATGCCGATATACTATTACCATTTGTCATCTCTGGAAAGAAAACGTGTTGGTTGAACACATCTTGATTTAATACTTCACTCCATAAACGAAACTCATCTATACTTCCACTATAACTTTGATTATTACCTATTCGTAAAATACCATCGGAATCGTAGTTGTGAGAAGCTGCAGTAGTCGTTTTACTATCCTCAAACACAACGCTTTCTCTATTAGATTGCCTTACATTTAATCTAAACGTATCAGGCGAACCATCCTGTCTACTTAAACATATACCAAAGAACGAACCATTGAATATTGGTAGAGTATCCGTTTGAAGAGTTCCTGTTCCGTAATCAAATATTACTTTTCCGTATGAACTATCTACAGAACCACTCAATGATAAATTCCAATCTGCACTTCCAGTAAGAACTGTCCATTCTCCCGAATATGCCGGTTTGATAAACATTTCAATGGTATCCGGCTTCCTACCTTTATCTGTATTCTTCCATGGCATTTCTATATACGCACCATCGTTAAAAATAAGTGTATTTGATATGTTATCAAATTCAAATTTTGATTTTGTGCTTTCAACATCGGATACCTCTGGTCCACCAAATTCTATAATTGATAAATTTGATGCAGGTATTCCATAACACGCCATTAATGCATAAATTCCACGTTTTGTTCCTTTATGCTTTAACAAATATGGTAAATTATTTATTATTCTTCTCCATACTTTGTGGGTTCTTTGTTTTACGGATGTACTTTCTTTGGTATTACCATCGGAATCCATTCCAAATACTAATTTCCAAAGTTGTGCACTACTATCCAAAGTTAATGCATTCCAATTAAACGATTTTAATGTATCATATAGTAACTTATCCGATATACCATTTGTGGATTTATAACCCAATCCCCTACTTCTTTCTATTGCTTTTGTATAAAAGTATATATTATCAAAATGATGTCCTATCATTGATAAAAATAGTAAATAACTTTCATTTTCCTCATAATCGGAAATGTATGCAGGTACATTATTTAATACACAATTATAATTCATAGAATCATAATCATTGGCCAATTCTATTATAGTATCATACCAAACATCTACTATTGTATCATTACTTAATCTTCTGTCAGAACCATTATATGGCCATCCGAAGGATGAAGATTCATACAAAAAAGATTCAAATCCATCGAATCCTTGAATAACTTTTCTTTTTTTATCTAAATTCTTTTCTCTTTCTTGAATTGCAGATAGAGTGGTCGTATGTGCTCCTCCTCCGTGATAAGATGATGATATAGCCGATTCATATGCTTCTATCAATTCTACTTTATATCTAAAGTTTATGACACGCTCTTTTGCTGAACTAAAGTGTACAAAATTTTCCCAAAGTATGGATCCAGCATTTATATCAGATCCACTTACATATTCAACGTTTAAATTTGATGTATCGAAAACAGAAGAACTCAAATAACTTTGTATTAGTTCCGATGAGCTAGAAACAGATGCACTTAATATTAAATTATCAAGTGATTCGTAATTAGTTGATTTACCCTTTATATAATCTATATCTATATTAAAATTAGGGCCTTTTAGTGGAGGACAACTTAATTCATCCTGTTCATTTAATATAACAGTTTCTATCAATGGATTAGCCATAAGTTTGGTAATCCAAAAAGTAGAATTATCCACAACATTTGCAGGTAGTGGGTTATATAATTTTAGTATTATAGATTTTACCTCATTTGTAATTGTTATATTTCCAAATTCATCTTCCGTTTTATCAGATAAAGTCCAATTATCCTGTTCCCAAGAAGAAATCAGTATTTGTTCATCATTACCAAAGTTTGCAAGATGTGTTAAATACTTACTTTCTTTTTGTGGTTCTGAAAAAGCTATAGTATCTACAAATGCATCAAAAATAGATTTTCTAATCGAATCTTCATCTAATTTTATTGATGGTTGTAATAATTTTGTTTTTATTTCATATGTGTTACCTATTAATTCTTTTGAACCAGAATTGTTTATTGGTGTTATGATAAGTGTAATATTATCACTTCCATTCCAATTAGGAAAAGATTTAGCCAAATCTCTCAAATTTATTTTAAATGAGTTATTTGGTGCTAAATTTTTAAATACTAAAATTTTTGTGTTATCTTTTTGTAATAGTTCAACATTGATATGAGTAGTAGCAAATGTATTATATGTTACATCATAACTAATATTGTAATCAGAAAAACTTGGTATATCTATTTCATTCGGAAAAACTATTTGAGTTACAGACGGGAAATCATTTATTGCAATGAAATTTAATAAAACTTCTACTTTATCTCCTGTTCCGTATTTTTCACTTTCAGCTACTAAAATTACTTTTTTAAGTCCATATACTTTTAAAAAATCCTTAACAAAAAATAGATTTGCAATCCCCGATTTAGCATCTACTTTAATAAATTTATCCGTAGAAATATAAGCATTTACATAATCTGCATTTTCTGTCGAAAACTCCACAAATACTTCCTTTTCTACATCAGATTCTTTTACATCTATATCGTATCTATCCTTTACAACGGATATTTTTGGTTTTTCGCTCGGTATTAACTTTTCTAATTCAGCAAATACAACAACACCATTTAATAATTCTTTAGATGATATCTTAAAGGATTGATTGGTACTATTCCATTTTGAAAAATCATTAATGTTCGATTCGGCAGTAGTTTTATTCGCCCAATAAACGGAAGAATAAGATACACCTTTTGGTAACATTCCATCTATTTCAAAAATAACGTATCCACTATCTAATATGGATTTTTTTATTTGCTTCCCATCTGTAGATCCTTCAGATAATAATATAACTCCCTCATCAACTATATCATTTGTACTTGTTGCTAATTTGTATTTTAAAGAAATTGAATCCCCTAGTTCTGAACTTAAATTTGTAGCAAAAGCTATCTCATATCCAACAGAAATATCATCTGCAGGAGTCGATATAGGAGGATCTGGTTCTGGATTCAATATAAGTGTAGGTCTAACCTTTGATTCAAATATAAATTGTAAATCAATTGTACCCGATGTACTTTGTAACTCTCTTACATTTGTTAATACATAATTCGAATTTGTAGAATCGTAAATATATTCTTCTACAAATAGTTGATCAGAACTTAAATATGCTCCTGTAATATTTTGTGTGGATTTTACAGAAACTATAAAATAATTTAACGTTCGTTTACCTTCTATTTCGGCGGTATATGTTTTTGAGTTACCAAATGTCAAAGATGGTGAATATGTTAATTTTACCGATGTTCCAATTCCAACTCCGACTCCTGTTTCCAAAAATCGTGCTGCTTCTGTTGACTGTAAAATTATATTCAATACTCCATCGTTTCCAGATGGTGGGACCCAAACACCGCCACCTCCTCCACCTCCACCGGAAGTTAACAAAGTAGTATTTCCGGTAAGTACGGTATCTCGTATTCCTGATGTAGTTCCTGACGTACCATCCAAAGGTGATTGGTTATTCGTAGTAACATCTCCGCCAAAAAGATTTTCAGTAGGTGATTCTAATCCCATTCTTTTTATATAAATATTTTATTCTATAAATAATTTTGGTTGGTTAATCGTATTCCAATCTCCTGTTGTTCCTCCTGATTCATCTCTAACCATTCCTCCACCACCTCCGCCGCCGGTCGGTCCACCACCTCCGCCTATAATCGGAGTTGGATCAACAGTCGGTACAGGATCCTGTATCACCGGTTCATCCCCTGCCATCGGTGGCGGTGCGATAATATCTTCGGTTGGTGGAGTCAATCTTGGATTTATTGGGTCTGGATCTAGTATTATTAAATCTTGTGAATTTTTTGGTATTGTATCATCAAATTTAAAATTAACCTCCGATGGTTTATAAATATTAACTTTTTCTACAACCGGAGTTGGAAAGGAATCTGTTAAATTTTGTATTTGCTTCTCTAACTCCACAACCTTAAATTCTTCAGGTATAGGTTCTATTTTTACACTTCTTCTTTTCAAGAATGAAGAATTAAATTCTATACAATTATATAAAGAATCCTCAACACCTTTTAGTATATCTGAAAAACTATATCTCTCACAATCTTCGAATCTTAATTCGGATGGTGTTCCAAAATTGGGTTGATTTATATTATAGTTTTTATTTGTAAGGTAGTAATTAACGGATATTTTAAAATCATCAAATATTTTTTTTCTGAAATTATCAAATCTACTTAATCCAAAATCTTTCTTAAGAATATTAAAAAAATCTTTGCCATACTTCGATTCCAAATAATCATCCACTTTTGTTAAGAAATTATTTTCAAAAGAATTTAGTGTATCTAAAAGTGTTTTCTTATAGTAAGAAAAATCTTTGTTTAAATTATTTAAATTTGAAAATTCTTTTTTATTTAATTCGGATATTTTATCATTATTTGTTTTTAATGGAATAATTCTGATTTCTTCTCTGGAGGGTGATATTTCTTGTATCCAAACTCTATTTAATATATCATCGGATCCAACGGAGTTTCTTACAAAATTTATATTGACTTTTAGTATACCATTTGTAAATCCGATATCTTTTAATAATTTTTCTATATTAATTGCAATTTCATTGAGGCCTGTTTTATTTGTTATATTATATAAATAATTTTTAATATCACCCTTTTTTATGTACGCAACCGTTTTACCGGATGCATGGGGAAGTAAGTTATTATTTATATCATAAACCGCAACTTCCATAACATCGTACTTACACTCACCAAATTGAGTTCCTTCGATTTCATTTTTTGTAACTATAAAAATATCTTCCTTATTCAGAAATTTTCCTTCGTTTTCTGATTTAAGATTTATACTTTCAAAGTTTGTGTATTTTTTAATTCCCATAATTTTTAGTTATATTCTGGATATGATTTTGGATGTGCTTTTATCATTCCCAATTTATAAAACTTTGATTTTTCTGTTCCGTCTACTCTTTTTATAGTAACTTTTAAATCATTACCATTATAGTCTCTGGAACCGGTATGGCCGCCAAAAGGACCACTCTTTGGTTTGGAATCATATCCCGCCGCAGCACCTTCATTGACCCTTAATTCAATTTCTTTTGTACCACCATTTGCCGGTAAACTAAAAGAACTTTCATTAAAATTAAACCACGCAGGAACGCCGCCTTTAAAATTTACAACTATATTTACATCTACAGGATTCTTATCATTGTTAGTTAGTATAAGCGTTTGTCCGTTTATCCATTTATGACCACCACCAGACTTCAATACAGCAAAAATTTCTGGTCTATTTGGATTTGATTTTGTTTTTAATTTAGATACTACTACATCGTTGATAACATCTGCACCTGCAGCCAATGCTTCGGCTTGTGTTCCTTGTACAATTGCCTGCTGTTGTTGTACTGCTCCAAGTTGTGCTTGCAATCCTTCTATTATAGAATTGAGAGTATCAATCTGTTTAATTAATGCTTTTATTTGGGCTTTGAATCCTGTATTTTGCGCTTGTAAGGATGTTCTTAAAATTGATTCTTCTATTGATTTTTGTAACGCAGTTGATATTTGAATAGCAAAATCATCAATCGTTTTACTCAATGTATCCAATTGATTTACTAAAGTATCGTTAGATTGCTCTATCGATAATCTATTATTTATTTCAGTTTCTAATTGAGATTTAACATTTGCTATATCAGACTGTAACTTTTCTACTAGATCGGTTGCTGTTTTTAATTGTTTCGTTAAATCATCATTTATTACTAATTGTTCATCATATAGTGGTTTTGGAATTAAGTCCTTTTTAGGTACTGGAATATTTGGTTTTAATTCTTTGACTTCGGTATCAACTGCTTTTAGTAGTTCTTCATTATCATATTTGGGTTTTACCAAAGATTTAAATAATAAAGAAGATGCAACATTTTCTTCCGTAACATTGGTAACATTATATTCGTTTTTTACAGAAGCAGCAGAACCATCTCTTGCAAGAATATTTTCTAAATCTTGCTTTCTTTTTTCTTCTAGTTTTTGAGCAATTGCTTCTAATGATGTTAATTCTCCTGCCATTATTCTACAATTTCAAACATAAATTTATCATCAATTATTGTAGATATTCCATCTTCTACAACTTTTATTTTTACTAAATAATTTCGCGATATTGGTAGTGTTGATAAATCCATTTTAAAATAATTTCCAGATGTATCACAACTAACTTTTGAATATTCACCGAATGGAACTATTACTTCTTTTGTTATATAATCTTCCAATTGATAGTAAGTTGATCCTGTTGGTAAATGCTTTACCTGATCATATGCAAATGATGATCCAAATGATTTTAAGGGATACATATCTCTACCTTTCAATCTAACTTTAACAACACTATCTTTTGGATATTTTGTTTTGAAATTTGTCAAAACAACTTTATAATCATTATCGTATAAACTTCCTGTTACTTTTGAAAGACCGGTTGTTACATAGGATACATCGTTCCAAACTAGTTCTAATTTCGGTTCGTATATTGTACTTGTTTCTTTAGAGAAAAATTTTATCATACCATAATCCAAAGAATTATTATACTCATTATCCAAACTATGGTGTATAATAAAACCATTGTTAGGTAATGTACCACTAATCCAGAGATTAACTATACCTGTTACATCCATTCTTAAATCGGATGATTCGTAATTAAAAGATTGAGAAGCTTCCGATGCTGTATACCACGTTCCACCCTCTGCATTTGCAGATCCGGTAGTTCCGGCAATATAAGTAGCAGTACCACCTATTGTATTATCTTGCCACTTATCCAATCCATTTCGATATTTCCAACTTATACCATCGGTTGTTACGTTATCAAATTTGGTTCCTGTTCCCATTGTCCAACTTTGAGAAACTGCATTTGCATATAATGTATACTCCAATGGAATTTCTTCAGCGGCAACGGTTTTTAAATTTAAAAAGCATTTCCAACTCCCTGTTACATTATTATCATGCAAAGAACTGGAAATAGGATTGATATTAAATTTTACTAAACTTCTTGCAATATCTTTTACCGATGAATAGTATAACTTTCCAACTTCTAATAATTCATCCCTGCCTGTGTTTTGATCAGGTTGTTGAAGGTAGATACTGGCATCGTATGATGATGAAAATAGTTTATGCATTATAAGGCCCTCCCTTTTATATCTTTATTAGGATATTTAACTTCAAATACACAAGGATCTAAAGATGGATATACAATCTTTCCCTGCGTTGCTTCTGCTATATTGTACCTATTCGGTGAATAATTTCCATTATCACTTGCACATAAATTATATATTTTAACAGAAGGTACACTCATAACACCCTCAACATTTGCAATAATTAACTCTATTTCCGAAATGTTTATTGGTTTATTAAATGTCCAGTTATCTATATTAAAATAATCTTGCAATTCTGTAATACACTTTGTTAACACTTCTGTTTTATTATATTCAGAATAAGTTATTATTTCAAAATCACAACCAATATTGACCACAAATCCATCAATTATATTTACCGCATCTGTCAACATTCTATATTCTCCAATATATGTTTTTAAGTTTTCCTTTACTGCCTGATTTAAGTTTGTTAATTTTTTATTAGAATCAAATCCCAAAACATACATGTTTATAGCAAATGGATTATTTACTTCTGAAATTGATTTCTTTTTTTGTGAAAGATATTTAACCAATTCTTTTTGTATTTCATTTGTAGATTTATCTTTTAATCCCTCAACAACACCAACAAATTCTGCTATATTTTTTGGAGATGCCAGTATAGATGCAGGCGAATTATTATCGATTTCACCATCAGGACTTACATAAACTTTTGCAACACTACCGTATCGTTCTGGCATAGATAAAGCTCTAACAACATAATCTTCTCGAGTAACAGCTCTGTTTTGAGAACCAAACGTAGCAAGTGCATTTTGCCTAATCTCTTCAATCGATTCTGATCCTCTACCACCAGTTGCCGACTCTTCATTTTCAATTGCAATTGAATTTTTCATTGTCTGATACAATGGTAAATTCGATTCACTTATAGATAATAAATCTTCATCAAACTCTATTCTATTTATAGTTGTTAAATCACCCTGATTTACGTTTGATTCTACCCCACCTCCAACTAAATATTTAACAGTCAAAGTTTTCCCTGCAGGGGCTATTCCAAATGTATTTGTTTTTAAAAAATTAGAAGGATCTATTGCAACATTAACTCTCTTTATTGAATTTGCCAAACCTAAACCTAAATTTTTTGAATTAGGTAATATAATTTCATCATTCATGTTAACATCACCACTTCCAAATTGTATAGTAGTTGTGTTATCCGAATTTATTAATACCGAAAATCTTCTTGGTACTTTCTGAACTTCTAAAACATAAGGAACAACATTTGAATACTCATACAAACTACTATTTACATCCGTATTTGGTTTTTCAACAAAAATACTTTCTTGTGCCAAATAAGGTACTTCATAATATTTGTTGTTATTTTCATCGGTTATTGATACTATCTCAATTATATTATTATCCGATATATTTACCGATGGATAATCTAAATCACCAGCTGGAACGTTTATTGTAGTTGAAATTTCTCTAGCAGAAATGGCCTTTACTTTTTTTGTTATCAAATAAAAAGTCGGAGATCCTGTTGTACCATCTCTTTCGTGAACGGATATTTCTCTATTAGTTTCATTTGCAAAATCTACAACATCGTTTGTTCTAAATACTACGTTTGAATTTGTGGTTGATGCAACTTGCATCCCCTCACTAATTTTAAAATAAAAAGATTCATCGGGTTCATAATTTGGTGCACCCTTTGATGGAACTAATTGGTAGACCGTTAGAGTCGTAACTGCAGGTGTTGTTACTTTTGGTTTGTACCCCATTGCCTGTGCCAATGCCATAACATTTTTACGCTCCGTTGCATATGCAAGCATTGATTCTTTTAGTTGTGTATCTTGATAAAAAGATAATACATCACCTATTGCTGCAGCCTGTTCTATGAAAACCATACCCGGAGATGCTTCATTAAAATCCGAATATGTATTTGGGAAATAGGTTTTTGTATAATCTATTAAATTTTGTTTTAACGATTCAAAATCCTTTCCGACATAATTTATGTCTTTATTTGCTCCCCAAGATTTTTTTACACTTTTAATTGCCATTTATTAATTATTTAATACAATTTTTACCGAATCTTTCAAATTTGGATTTGATGTTAATGAAAAATTGATTTCTAAACCAATTCTATTACTATCTTTACTATCATCATCACTATCAATTATAATTTGATTTATATTTAAATATGGTAACCATGTATTTACAGCATCTATAATTGAATTTTCTATAGCAATATCGATTTCACCATCTACCGATTGTTCAAATATCACTCTCCATATATCACAACCAAAATCAGGCTGCATTAAACGTTCACCCTTTTGCGTTAATAATAAATTTTTAATATTATCCTTCGCTTGTGATAAAGTAGTGTAATTTGTTGCGAATATACCATCGGTATTTGGTGTTGTATTTATTCCAATTCCGATTTTTTTATAACCATTTTCGGTTAAATCGCTTACATTTACTTTACCTAATTCTATTGCCATTATTTAAATCTCTTTACTAATTCAGAATAATCTCTTGTCAATGCTTTAATTGTTGCATCTTGGAGTCCATCGCCTGTTGTTTCAAAGCTTGGAGTATCCGATGGTACGTTTATATCTCTAAAATCCATAGTTTGCCAATCTTCCTCTACACTCATTTGTGGCTGTATCATATCTAAAACACTACTACCACCACTAACTCCTGGCATAGAACCTTCTGCTCTTTGTTGTGCAGTGAATGGTTGTGTCATATTTAAAACCTCATTCAAAATAGGATTTTTTGTAAATTCCTTTGTTTGTTGAGGTCTTTTTATTTGCGTAGTAACTGTCTGTGTTTTAATCGGTGCAGTTTTATTAACTTCCGTCATTTCCATTAATGATGGCTGCTTTCTTTCTTTGTTTAATGTAACCGCACCGGATTTAATTAACTTCGCCAGTTCTTCTTTGACCTGTTGCTTAACTTCACGTTGAACAACTTCTTTAATCAATCCGACTAATAATTTTGAATCCATAATAATTGTTTTTATATAAATATTGAAAGTTAAAATTTAATCAGGTACAATATACCCCGTCCATGGCAAAACCCCTGGGGCAGGGGGTGCAGGTGGTGGGTATTGTGCTAACACAACATATAAACCACTAACAGTTGATAAATGTATCTTTGCAGCTGTTATAAACGCATTTAAAAATACAGAAGAGTCATTATTGGGTGGAACGGGTATCGGACTCCATGTACCAGGATTAAGTACCGTTCCCTGAGTCAATACTATATTTGCAATCGCTCCGGGCGCAGGTATTAATGGTGGTATAGGTGCCATTGTACCGCCTGCCCAATATGATATTATTGCCGGTCCGATTATATCCAATAATGTTGTTGATTTTGACATTTGAGTTTGTCTCAAAAGGGAAGCCAATTGTGCCTCCATAGCAGATGTATTACCTTTTAATAATGGTATAGGATTTATGGTTTCCTTTCCACCTTTTATTGCAATATCGTATGATGTGGTAAATGTTTTGGCAAATCCATCAATATTATTACCAAACAAATTAGATTGCATGGCCGGTAGTAAAGTAGATTTAAATGCACTCCATGACATTATTTAGATACAAAGTTTGTACTCGATAAGAGTTTGTTTAATTTATTTTTTATAGATGTAAACGTTGCTCTATTAACAGGACCTGTTGCAGATGGTCCTGATGGAGTTAAATATTGTTGTTGATTTATTGCATCAATTAATTCTTTCATTATTGCTACAAGTTCACCACCCAATACCATCTTCTGAACATCCGCACCTTCATTTCCTTCTCCTTTATTTTTTCCTAAATATATTTTGCCATTCTCTGAATTTAAAAATATTTGATTATTTCCAGCCGAATGTATTGTTATTTTATTATTAGAGTGAATATACACTTCCTTTTCTGCATCAACAGAAAAGTTTCCATCCGTTATTATTCCTGTATTCGTCTTTCCGTATATAATACATTCATAGGCTTTTGCTGATATTAATACCCTATCAGAGTTTACAAACAATTGATCACCTTCAAAATCTTTTGAATTTGGATAATTTTTAAAACCTACTTTTTGTTTTTTAATAGTTTCTTTGAATGGTATTTTCACCTTACCGGATGTTATATAAACGGATGTACCATCTTTATTAATATCTTCTTCTACTAATTCACCAATTTTCTTATTATCAAATTCTGGGTTTTGTTTATTTCGTATTATTATTGATGGTGAAGATGTTTTGCCATCCGAAGTTAAAAAAAACTCTGAAAATCTAATGGTATTTCCAACTCTACCACTTATAATCGTATCTCCCTCTTTTGGTTTTAAGAATTTTACTTTTTCTTTTACTTCATAACTTTTCTTTTTTGATTCCGTCAGATTTGGTTTATTGTTTGGTGTTCCTGTTGATTTATTTTCTTTGTATTGTTGATTTTTTGATGAATTATCTAAATTTTCTATACTCTTTTCTTTTGAAGCTTCGGAAATTTTATAATCTTCTCTATAATTTGGATATTGAACATTTGCAAATGGCATCCAATAATATTCCCTATTATTTACTAATATAAAAACGGTTTCACCCACAATCGGGAAGGTCATATTATTTTTATCAAATGGAAATGCATAGTTTTCTATTTTATACGGAATATCCCTTGCAAATTCAATTGCACCCAAAAATCTAGCATCTTTGCCGAAAAAGTTTTTATTATTATTGTAATACTTAACAAAATCGTTTTCAGTATCCAATTCTTTAAAATCATCTTCAGTTAAATATACTTTTTTAACCGTTGCTAAAAATGCTTCCATTATGATTTTGTTTTTATTTCTTCTATCTCTATTTCAATATCTGTCAACTTTTCTTTTGTTGATTTCTCCAATTCATTTACACTATCTTCCAAATCGTTTAACAATTGTGCTTTTTCATTTTCACTCAACCAACCATCTTCACCAATTCCCTTAGCCTCTGCTGCAGCAAGTCTTTGAGCAATAGTAGCCATCTTAATTAAGTGTTCATCGTTCTTAACCGATACTTCGATAAGGTCTTTTATTATAGGAGCAATGACAGTTGCTTCACCAACGTTCTTAATTAATTTACGAAGTGATTCAATCAAATCGGAAATATTTTTCTTTTTATTCTGTTGGTTTTCGTATATATCTCTGAATAAAGAGGATAAATTTTTACCATCAAATAACTGAAATTCAGTACTCATAAAATTTATTATTTATACTAATAATTATTTACTAATCAAAAAGTTACCCAATACCAAATAATCCATATCAGAATTTTTAAATGTCCATATGGCTTGTTCAGGAGAATTTACCATAGTATAATCCTTTAAATTAAATGATGTGTTTAATAGGATTGGTGTTCCTGTTATCTTTTCAAATTCTTTTAATAAATCATAATATAGTGGATTCTGCTCTCTTTTGACCGTCTGTATTCTTGCCGAATTATCAACGTGTGTTACCGATGGAATCGGTGTTTGTGAAATAACTTGCACAACTTGATTCATATATGGAACATCCTCTTCGGATTTGAAATATTTTTTATAATCCTCATGTGTTACCGATGGTGCAAATGGTCTAAACATTTCTCTCTTTTTGACAACCTTATTAATTCTATCTCTAATATCTGGAAGATGTGGATTTCCTAAAATAGAACGATTTCCCAATGCCCTCGCACCAAATTCAGTCCTACCTCTAAACCACCCAATGATATTACCATCTTTTATTAACTTTGCAACAGATGAACGTAACTCCGATTCATCCTTCATGATTATTATATTTAAATCCGAAACCTTTCCGAGTGCGTTTAATATTTCTTCTTCCGTATATTCCGGACCTGTAAATGGTGTTTGATTATCTCCCCCAACTACTTTTGGATTGCCCAATGTTATATGCCAATGATATAAACACGATCCTATTGCAGATCCGGCATCGGATGGTGCGAATGGAATCCAAACATTTTTGAAAGTAGTGTGGTGTTTTATTTTACCATTAGCCGTACCATTATATGCACAACCACCAGCCAACACTAAATTATCACTATTCCAATTACTATTTACTCTATTTAATATAAAATAAAATTGAGATTCGTACCAACTCTGAAGTGCAGCTGCCAAATCCTTATGATGCTGTTCTATCGGTTCATCTTTAAATCTGGGAAGAAATCCAATTAATTCTATAAGTTTAGAATTAAACATATCGACTTCTGATGTTTGATATGTAAAATATTTTTGATTTATGTTTATTAAATCTAACACTCTATCATAAAATGTTATTTTATCAAATACATATTCGTATTTCTTTTTATCTCCGTATGGAGCCAATCCCATAACTTTATATTCACCTTCATTTGGTTTGAATCCTAAATATGCGGTTAATGCGGAATATACCAATCCTAATGAATTTGGAAATTTTAAATTTGTAATTTTATGAAAATTATTATCTCTAATATAACAGGCTAAAAGAGTTTCATCTTCACCCACCGCATCAACGGATAACCCTATAGCATCATTAAATGGGGATGTGTAATAAGAAAAAGCCAAATGAGATAGATGGTGCTTTGTATAAACAACAACGCCCTCATAACCAATAGAATTCAATATACCCTTTATATTACCTTCATTTGAATTCCATCTTTTGATAAATCGATTTCTTCTACCTTTTCCTAATAAAAAATCCTTCCAATCACCAAATAAAGATTTATATACTCGATTAAATTTTATTTCAGGAACCTCATACCAACAAACCATATCAACTTCATCAATTGTAACTTGCGCATATTCCAAAACCCATTGAATTGCTTTAAACGGAAAAGAACTATCGTGCTTTATACCCGATAGTTTCTCTTCTTCTATTGCTGCTATTACTTTTCCATCTATAACCAATGCTGCGGCGGAATCGTGGTAGAATCCTGATAATCCTAATTGTATCATAATTAAATTTTTATATCTCCTGTTATATCAAATTCATTATATAAATCCATTTGTTTTTCTTTCATTTTATTTACAACTTTTGTAATATAATGAGTTGGATGACCTGTCATTTCTCGTATCAGAAGGTATAATGATTTTTTATTAAAGTTTTCTATGTACTCTGCACGTCTGAATAATTCCAGTACTGCATCTGCTATTTGCATATCTCTCTTTTTTGGAAAATAGTTTTCTAAATGTTTATCCCAATACTCCAACATTAGATTATTAAAAACTCTATATTCATCGTTCCGAACTTCTTCTCTAAAATTATTTTCTTTATCCCAATTTTCTGGCATATTAGAAATTACATCTGTATCTTTGTATCTTTTATAATTTGCATTATTATTTAGGATAAGATAGTTTCTTGCAACGATTGTAAAATATGAGAATGCTTTACCTTTACCGGCTTTATACATATGAATTTTTTCAATCATAAATGTAACAACCTCACTCATTACATCTTGTGGATCATCATCAAAGTAGGTAAATTTCCATTTGTTATATACTATCTCTGCGAGTTTATCAAATGCAGATTTAATTCTTTCTCTATATATTTTATCTTTTATAAGTTTATCTTCGGTTAGATTATACTCAATTATAGCATCTTCCGTATCTTTTGTAAAGTATTGTTTATTTTTTGGTTTTCTGGGCATTTTTAACGTTTTTTGAATCTTTCAATAGTTTCTTTTATTTGATAAAATATAGAACCAACATCATCATCCTTCTCAAACATTTGGCGTTGATCTATTTGCCTTAATGCCTCCAGTAATGCTTCATTTTTTTGAGTTTCTGTTTCGATAAATTTTTGATAATCCTCAAATTCATCTTCGTATTTTTCTAACTTTCTTAATAAGTTAATAACTGCCCATCCGGCAACTACTAAAACTACAAATAAAAATATTATTATAATTTCCATAATTAAACTATTTCATACCCCTTTAAAAAATAATCATTTGCCTTTTTATACTTAACTTCAACCATATCACCATCGGGGGATTTCATTACAACTCTATCGTTTCTACCATAGTTTTCTGATTTAACCAATGTGGTACTATAAACCCTATCTCTAATTGTAAATCCATCCAAATGATCAATTTCATGCTGAACAATAACAGTCATCATTGTTTCTTTTGAAATTTGTTCACCTGCCTTATCACCATCTGGATTTATTTCAAATGTCAATTCTCCAAGATTATCAGTATCAATAACTACTTTACAAGCTCTTATTGTACGAATTGGTTTTTCAATTGTTCTTGGTATTGATAAACATCCTTCATAAAAAAGAAACCCTTCTTTAGATTTTTCTTTTATTATTGGGTTTACTAAAAATAATTCTTCATCACCAAATCTTATTAGGCATGCTCTTTTTTTAATACCCAATTGAGTTGCGGATATCCCTAAACCTGGGTAAGTTGATAATCCCATTGATAATGTATCCCGAAGCATATCAACTTCATCTTGTGTCATTTCTGTTTTTGGACATGGAGTTTTTAAGTACTCCCTGAATTCATTTGTTTCAAATCCGTTTTTGTTTTTTTCAGTTACTAATTTCATTTTTCTTTTTTTAATCCGTATTTTATAAATTTATACCAAATCCTCTCATGTAGAAAGTATATTATTGGTTTGATTACTAACTCTCCCAATCCCACCATTCCTGCCCACTTTATTGGAAGGCCGGCAACTGTGGTAAGAATAATTGTAGTTATAGTTCCTATAAACCTATAACTTATACTTTTTGCTATATGTCTTTTAACTAAAGGCATTATATTAGTGTTTTGTCTTTTTTCTTTATAATATCAAAAAAATAAATTAAACTATACCTAATACCACTTACTACGGGAAGAACTCTATGACTTACTTTATCGTTGGAAATGATAATCATATTTTTTTTAGGTTTTATTTTTTTTACACTATTTTTGTTATCAATATATTCAAACTCACCGCCTTCAAATTCATCATTTAAATACAAAATAAACGTTACATCTGAATCATCATAATGATACCCATCATTGGTATTTGATGTAGTATCTATTCTATTTATAGAAATAGATTTTGTATTTTGAATATCACACCCTCTCATATCGGATGAATATAATCTTATTTTTTCCTTTGTATAGGATAATATTTTTTGACTTATAGATTTTAAATCGTTGGCATTCGGATTCAATGTAAACCTATTGTAGTAGTTTTTCATTTCTCCATTCATATTTGGAGATTGTGATATCATAAAATTATCACATTTTTCTTTTATAGAATCTTTTTCAATCGAATCTAGTAAATTAAAATTTTCTTCTACTATAATCATAAAACATCTATACTATTTCCGTTATTATCTATAACTCCCTTTCTAATTTTAGTTCCACTTATTTCAGCAATTTCAGTTGGTGGTTCGTGATAGATAACATCATAACCTACACCTCTACCATAGTTTACACTTTCAACATCAGGAATGATTGATACAAATAGTTTGTCCCAATTACTCTGAAAGAATGGTTCATTTTGTAACATAATTAAAACTTCTTGAGCAGATTTTGGATTATTTTCATCCACCTGCACATCTCTAATTGCAACCCAAACATTCTTTCCTTTATCCATTTGTTGGCGGATTAACCACTCATGTCCTTTGTGCCAATTCTGCCATCTTCCAATATATAATGCGTATTTTTTCATAATTAATTTTTTTCTATAAGAGATTCAATCAATACCCATCCAAAAAACATAATACCAATTGGCAAATTAACGGAATACCCAAAAGATACTGCTAATCCCAACCCTATTACTAATTTGATTGCTTTCAACCCATCTTTTATGGTTCTTTTATACCAATAATCAAAATAATTTTTCATATATAAATTTTAAATAATTAAACGTATGATTCTACTGATTTTAATCCACTATATTCACACATATTTTGTTTACCTATGAATGGTAGTATTGCTAATTCTTTTGCTTTTGCTTCAACCATAATATCCAAATCTAATCCGTATGTATTGGGGAGAACATTAATATAATCGGAGTGTGCTTGTGGTTTTTGTTTGCTATCATTCTCATGCAAAGCTTTTGATTCTGAATAATGTACTTCCTGCGTGATTCCTTCAGGCCAGGTTGTTGCTGCTAACTTTAATGCCTGTTCTTCTGAAAGGTCACCTGTACAAAACTGATGATGATGGTAATCGAATACAATGGGGATACCTGTTCTTTCGTAAATGTACATCAAATCCTTAACGGAGTACATAGAACCTTTATCATCATTCTCAATTGTAAGCCTCGTTTTAACCGAATTAGAACACTTATTGAAGTTGGTGATGAATCTATCCATTGCACTCTTTTTATCTCCATAAACCCCATTACAATGAATATTAATGTTATTGTATGGTGTTTTAGATAACCCCATCATATCAAATATCTTACCATGTAGTTCCAAATCTGCTATTGTATTGTTTACAACGGTTTCATTTGGTGAAGTAAGTACACAAAAAGGACCAGGATGCGAATTAATACGCATATTGTGAAATTTAGCAAAATCACCTGCTTTTTTGAGTTCTCTCTTAATTTGTTTGTAATCTTTAAGTTGGGTTAAATCAATATGGTCACCCCACGGAATGATTGCAGAAGATAATCGGAAGAAATAGATACCATTTAATCTATTCCATTCTAAAATCTTAATAATGTCTGCCGAATTTTTAAGTGCAAGTTCGGAAACATAATCCAATCCTTTGGTATTGAAGGTTTTTTTAACCATTGCACGATTTGTTGTTACGTGCTTACCCATTGTCATATTAATACATGCATATCCTATATTCATAGGTACTAATATAAGAAAAATAATCTAAAATACCAAATTTTAGTAAATTTTAACTAAATCATCCTCTTGGGACTTTTTATATTTTAGCCAGTAATTAACTGCGTTTTGGTCATTTATCCATTGTGTTTTATCGGACCAATCAAATCCCGGTCTTGCATAGTATGGTAACTTATTCTTAATCTCTCTTGCTCTGGCAGCAGTTTTTGGAGTAAATTCATCAATCAACCCATCACCATCAGTATCATATCCATCTACGTTTCCGTCACCATCCAAATCTATTGGTATTCTTAAATTATTTTCCAATATAGATTGCGTTTCTTCTTCTTTTGTAGAATTTTTTCCACTATCTTCTGTATTTTGTGAAATATTTTCCACTATATCTTCTTTTTTATCACCATAGATTTCATATAACCCCAATTTTTCGTCATTTTCCATCATTTCTGTTAAAATCTCCCTTCTTCGTCTTTTCCCATCAGAAAGTAATCCGTTGAAAGCGATAATTAACGCAACGGCAAGTGGGTCAAATACAATTACAATTAAAAATATGAAGAATTTTACTACATTTTTTAATTCCATCCCAAATGCTTCCGCTACAAAACGAAACCCACCAACTTCTTTTTCTAAATCTAAATTTTTTAACTTAATTTCATTGATTTTTTCTGTTTCTAATGAATTTTCTTCTTGTAATTTAGAGATTTTATCATTAATTTTTGAGATTTCTTTATCTCTGTTATCAACCGAACGGATAAGACGAGAGTTTACTTTGCCGTTATCTAATAATTTACCCGAATTTTGCTGTAAAACTGATATTTGTTCGGTAAATTGTATAATCCTTTGTTCATTTGCGGTAATTTTTGTTTCATGTACGGCAATTTCTCTATCTACTACTTGTAATTTTAGAGATTGTGCCTGAAACGCATTTGATAAATAACCAAAAATACCTGCAGATGTGATTAGCATAAGAATTCCAACCGAAATGGTAATATACCATTTGTTAAATCCACTAATTTCATCCCATTTTTGTTTCAAATAAGTAGCTGCAACTAATTTTGCAAGTTCCAACGCAGAGGCCATTATCATAACAGAAACTGATGCTCCAGCGAATAGTACACCTAATCCTGTTACTGAAAAATAAGCCGCACATCCTGCAATAATTAGTGCGGAAAATCCGACTAAAATCTTAAGCCAATTCATAGTATTATCTATTAATCGAAACTAACTCCGATACACGTTCTACTATTTTTCGTGCATCCTCAATTGTAGTATTAACTTCCGATGGAGTTAGTTGTTGAGCACCAGCGGCAACATTTTGAATTATTCTCAATTTGCCATCGAGTGCTTCTAACAAAGTTTGTATTTTTTCGTTGTATATCATAGGTATAAATATTTTATTTTTATGTTTTTAAAAAAAAAGAAAAAGGTAAGAAAAATTCTTACCTCTTCAATTATACGAAAAATAACCGATTTTTCCAACTTTTAAACTGTGTATTTAAATATTTATACTTATGAAAACCATACTACAATCCATTAATATGGATGAACTTTTAGATATAGATTATTATATAGAATCTATACAAAAATTAATACCTCTATTGCATACTATATCAAAAGATCCAATTGCTAAAATTGCAGTAGGTATTGTTCTTTTCATAACAATTTTAAAAATAATACTTAAATATCGAAGAAGTCGTAATTAAGATACCTTCAAATTTATTTTTTTAGGTTTAGATTCTTCTTTTCTTTCTACAACGATTGTTAAAATACCGTTTTTAATTTCCGCTTTGGCATTTCTACCATCTAAATCTTTACCTAAAGTAATTCTCTCATCGATATTGGCTACTAATTGGTTAAAAGGTAACTTTTCTTCACTCTTTTTTGCCTTTACTTCAATTCTATCTTCATAGCAGTTGATATCAATGTTTTCGGGATTATGACCCAATACAGATAGTGCAATATGTGCTCTATCATCAATAACATCTACTGCAAATTTGGATGGAACAAATGTTGTTGAGTGATTTTTCCAAACAATTTGGTCATCAAATAGTGTGTCTAAAATTTTGTCAAAATGTGTGTAATACATAGTTTTTAATTTTTTGGTTAAATAATATACACATTATGTTCAATTATTATACCAATTCAAATTTTATGTAATAATGTCATTACATTTTGACATCTTGTCTTTCAATTATAGTAGACATGTGGTCTGCCCAATGCATAATGAATTGCAGTTTGTATCTCAATTGCTTTTTAATATCATGTCCTTTTAGGTATTTCTGATTATCCTCATCATACATACCATCGGTTAGTTTTATAGCAAAATATTCTTTTTCATTGTAAGATATCCCATATTCATTCAAAGTAAAAAATGTTCTATCAGTAAGAGTCATATAGGAAATTTTATCATTTCTCTTGAATACATGGCCTTTTTTAATTTCCCAATCTGAATCGTTTGGTAGGTAATGCATCTCACCTGCAACCCCCAATTTTCCCAAATCATGATGCAAACAGGCAAATACCAATTCTTCATCTGTAAAATCTATGTTACCACCCGCCGATATAAACATTTCTTTCATTCTCAAAGCATTTTTTGTTACATTGAAAATGTGGTCAATATAACCCCCAATATACGCATTGTGGTATTGAACCGCACCGGAAGCCGGTGATAAGGTTAGGTTTATTCCTAATTCTTTTTCGGAGTACATATGAAGTAGTTTTTCAAGTCTTTTACCTGTAAAATACTTTTTTAATACTGCAATAAATTTTTCGTAATTTGCCTGTAATTCGGCTTCTGTTTTTTGTTTCATTCTTTAGAGTTTAACTTTATAATACTCTAATATAAGATTTTTTTTTGAAATTATCAAATAAATCTTCTCCATTATAATCATTGAATTTCCTATATCTATTTTCCTTTGATAAATCATCTAAATGTTCAAAACTATCTATATTAAAAATATTTTTTATATCATTTATAATAGATTTTGATTCATATATTTCTTCATATGTTAGTTTGTATGCATTTATGGAATCAATAATTTTTTTATCTTCTTCAAATTTTATTATTTGTTTTTCTATTATTCTATCACGTCTATTTGTCCACTCCTCATCAATTTTATATTTTGTTTCAGACCAGCATTGATTTTCATTAGCCCAAATTTTACTTATCGCCTGATCTTTTGTATTTAATCTCGTCAATACAAATATATAATCCCAATTTAATGATAATATATCATCATTTTTTTTAATTCTCTTGTCATAAAACCACTCACCTTTTTTTTCTTCAAAAATTACTTTTGCAAGTATATTATCCGAATTAAAAAACTGTTCTATACATATTCCTAGTTGTCTATTGAACGGTTCATCTAACCACAATAAAGATAGTTCTTTACTTAACCATTTTGAAAATATAGTACTTCCTGTTCTTGGTTGTGCAATAATCAATACTCTCATTACTATTTGGATATTAAATCTTTTTTAGTAAGTATATTATAAAGAATTTCAACTTCCTCTTCTGTGGTTAATTCAGGTAAATCATCATCAAATAAACGCATTGTAAATATACGATTACCATTTTCATCTTCAAATTCATCTGATTCAGAACTAAATAGTGCAGGAACGGACTCTATATCCATAATTTCTTCTTCACCCACATCTATTAGTGGAATGATATAATAGAAGTAACTATCTTCTTCATCTGTAACTTCTATTTTGTGTGACTTCCATTTTTCAAAACTTGCTTCTGTTATCGGTGTTTCAGGAACTATAATCATATTTTTTAATTTAAATTTCTTTATATCCAATACGTTTTACCATATCAATAACCACACCATTCCAATCTTCTATTTCGACTTTTATCTTTTTATAATTTTTTAGCATTATTTCAGATACTTTATTATAAAACCACTTTGCGGCCCATTTGGGTCTATCAATTTTTTTAGTTACATATAGATTGTATCCAAAGCATGTATTTTTATCTATTTCTCTGAACCAAACATATCCGATTGCTCGTTTATCAACATATAGTATAAATAAATTATGTCCTTCTTTTATACGATTCTCAACATCATTCAATGTGAACATTCCATCCCACGTATATTCATCATTAAAATAATGAATTAAAAGTTGAATAGTATCTTTATACGATTCCATCCAAACTTTGTTGTATATATGGATAAAATACAATTCAGGCTCTTTAATAATCTCCGTATGGTTCAGTTCATACCGTTTCATATTAAACTTTTCTTTTGCTTTGCTTTATCTTTAATCTGAAATCCTAAAGTTAATGTTATTCTTGGTTTTGGCCCCACTACATTTGTACTACCATGCTTTACTTTGCCAGCAACGCATTTCCATACCATTTTTTCTTTTAAAATATTTATCCGGCCATCGTATATGGAGTGGCCACCCTCAATTGGATATGATAATATTACATTGTATCGAGTGTGAGTATATCCATCTATATTTGGATCAGAATGTGTATGTATTGCTCCACCTTCCCCATTTATTCCAATAGCATCTTTAAAATATGGTTCTTCAATCCATTCACCGATATTTTCAATATCTATTATTCTATTTTTTATATTGGTTACCAATTCAATAGGTGCATTTTTAAAATTAGATAAGATACACATTTTTCTAGATCCATATGGAGCATTTACGGTATCACTTCCTGTTTGGTTAATATGAAATAAACTTTCATTTTTTGAAACCCAATTTAATAAAAAGTTTTGTTCTTCATCTGATATAAAATTTTCGTATCCGTATGTTCCATTCAATTCTACTCTTTTCATAACATTATATTAAACTTT
>Ga0315903_10000142_pt1 | contig 103015 bp, 100 predicted proteins | sample LakEriMetagenome_7_FD_203524 | JGI IMG/M metagenome (GOLD analysis project Ga0315903, IMG submission 203524) | Freshwater fungal communities from buoy surface, Lake Erie, Ohio, United States - Buoy 2 MA119 | ecosystem: Environmental > Aquatic > Freshwater > Lake | place: USA: Lake Erie, Ohio... | reverse complement strand
TGATACTTTCCAGAAGAGATCTTTCGAAATAGACAATCCAAATAGCCAGGGCACCTGTGCTTGCGGATCTTCTTTTAGCTAAGCCAGAAACTTAACACAATTTGCCCATCCCAGAGGTGGGCAAATTTGCTTAAATACCCCTTGTTTATTGGTGTTTATGGCCGATGTTGAGCGCTTGAGAGATTAGAATTAGAAGATAACGAATCAACATCGAAGGATTGGTTTTGCCTCAAAAAAAGCTTTCAAGATGGGCCATTCTGCCTATTTTTGCCCTGTTACTGGCTAGTTTGTCTGGCTGCACATCGCAGGAGTTTTCTAGGGGATGGCTACCTGGGGTTACCGGTGTCACCAACCACACCGAACGAATTGTTCAGCTCTGGAACGGTTCATGGATTGTGCTTTACATAGTTGGAATCATCGCCTGGGGATTGATGTTCTGGGCAATCATCGTCTACCGCCGCCGCAAAGGTGACCGCGAAATTCCACCTCAGCTTCGCTACAACATGCCGATCGAGACTCTATTCACAGTGGTGCCATTTATTCTCGTTGTTGGATTCTTCGCTCAAACCACAATTGACATGAACGCCATCGAAAAGAAGGTTGACAGCGACTATCGCATCGAGGCAATCGGTAAGCAATGGTCATGGGATTTCAATTACACCAACAACAATGTTTATGAAACCGGAATCCAGCTGCAAGCTGATGACAAGGAAGAAGATCTTCCAACTCTCTACCTACCGGTTAACAAGAAGATTGAAATCGATTTAGTATCTCGAGATGTGATTCACTCATTCTGGGTGATTGACTTCCTCTACAAGAAAGATGTTTTCCCTGGTTTTGTAAACAAAATGTATTTCACCCCTCAAGTAATAGGGGAGTACAAGGGTAAATGTGCGGAACTTTGCGGTGAATTCCACTCAATGATGCTTTTCAATGTGAAGGTAGTTTCTCAGCAGGATTACGACGCCCAAATGGCCAAACTAGCTCAGATGGGCAACACCGGTCAACTCTCGGCAAACCCGGATGACCCTAATTTCAACCGGAACAATAACCTTCCTGGTGACGACCCAGAGAAGAAGGACTAATCATGATTACAACTGCGAAAAAGTCTAAAGGTCGAATTGTTGTTGACTGGTTGACCACGACCGATCACAAGAAGATTGGTTACCTCTACCTAGTTACCTCGGTTATTTACTTCATGATTGCCGGTGTGATGGCCCTGATTATTCGTGCTCAGTTAGCCATGCCAAATCTGACTATTGTCGAAACCAAAGAGCAATACAACCAGCTCTTTACGATGCACGGCACAATCATGCTGCTGATGTTCGCGACACCACTTTTCGCTGGTTTTGCCAACGTAATTATGCCGATTCAAATCGGTGCACCAGATGTTGCCTTCCCGAGATTGAACGCAATCGCATACTGGTTCTACTTCTTCGGTTCATTTATTGCAGTCGCAGGTTTCTTCACACCTCAGGGAGCGGCGTCATTCGGCTGGTTTGCCTACGCTCCGCTTTCAAATACCACTTTCTCACCAGGTTTAGGTGGCGATCTTTGGGTATTTGGTTTAGCACTTAGCGGTTTCGGAACAATTATGGGTGGTGTCAACTTCATCACCACGATTGTGACAATGCGAGCTCCTGGAATGACAATGTTCCGCATGCCGATTTTTACTTGGAACACATTGGTCACATCAATCTTGGTGATCATGTGTTTCCCACCACTTGCTGCAGCGCTTTTCGCTCTAGGTGCGGACCGACGGTTTGGCGCTCACATTTTTGATCCGGCTAATGGCGGTCCCATGCTTTGGCAGCATCTGTTCTGGTTCTTTGGACACCCCGAGGTATACATTCTTGCGCTTCCATTTTTTGGAATCGTTTCAGAGATTTTCCCGGTCTTTAGCCGCAAACCGATTTTCGGTTACCGGACTTTGGTGTATGCGACTATCGCAATTGCAGCACTTTCAATGACGGTGTGGGCCCACCACATGTATGTGACCGGATCTGTGCTGCTGCCATTCTTCGCGTTCACTACCATGCTGATTGCGGTGCCAACCGGTGTGAAAATATTTAACTGGATTGGGACGATGTGGCGAGGGTCGGTTACCTTTGAAACGCCGATGCTATTTAGCCTTGGCTTCCTAACCACATTCATCTTTGGCGGTTTAACTGGCGTAATTCTTGCTTCACCAGCTCTTGATTTTCATTTGAGTGATTCATACTTTGTGGTAGCTCACTTCCACTACGTAGTCTTTGGAACTGTTGTGTTTGCAATGTTTGCGGGTTTCTATTTCTGGTGGCCAAAGATGACTGGCAAGATGCTCAATGAGCGGATGGGCAAGATTCACTTCTGGACGCTATTCTTTGGATTCCACTTGACCTTCTTGATTCAACACTGGTTAGGTGTGATGGGTATGCCTCGTCGATACGCAACTTACTTAACTAGTGATGGCTTCACAGAATTCAACCAGATCTCTTCAATTGGCTCAATCCTTCTTGGACTGTCCATGATTCCATTCCTATGGAATGTATGGGTTACTTACCGCAAGGGTGTCCGAGTAGAAATGAATGACCCTTGGGGTTACGGAAGATCTCTTGAATGGGCCACAGCTTCTCCATTCCCACGTCACAACTTCACTTCGATTCCAAGAATTAGAAGCGAGTCACCGGCCTTTGATCTAAATCACCCCGAGTATGCAGCTCCAGAGGCTAAAGCGTCAAGTAACCAAAAGGCAAGGCATAGTTCGTGAAGACTAATACCAACATTTTTATCTTGTTGACTTTTTTCTATTTGATTGTCACCGTAGCCTACGGCTATTGGTCTTGGATTGCTTCGCCCGAGGATAACCGCCAGATCGAAGTAATTGGAACGGCTGCCATCGGAATGCTGGTATTCCTTTCGGGTTTTATTGCTTTTTACTTTGGCAAAGCGGCCCGAAACTTCACCGGGCCGGAAGATCTTCCAGAGGCAAATATTGAAGATGGTGAAGCCGAGGTTGGCTTCTACGCACCATGGTCGTGGTGGCCACTAGCTCTTGGCATCGGCTCAGCCATCTGCTTTACGTCTCTTGCAGTTGGTTGGTGGCTTTTCGCAATCGGTTTCCCACTAGCTCTCATTGCTCTAATCGGCTTCGTCTTTGAACACTCAAGAGGGCAGCACGCCCACTAATCGTGGGTTTGGATAAATAGCTTGAAGCCTAAGGATTACTTGGCTGACTCAATAGCTTTCTGAACTTCTTGCTCTATCTCTTCGGCATGGTGTCTTGCCTCTTCGATTTCGCTCTGAGTCGCAGGAGATACTCGATCCTTGAAGTAGAACTTGGATAGCGATGCTCTTATCCTTGCCCTTACGGTAATCTTGCCTGCGGCATTTGGCCTAGCCAGCGTTGGCTGGTAGTCCTTGTAATCGACTAACTTGTAGAGTTCGTATTCATTTAGTGGCTCGTGAACTTCGATGTATTCACCGTGCGGAAGTCGAACAATTCGACCTGTTTCACGTCCGTGAATGGCAACCTCTCGGTCTTTTCTTTGCAACGATAAACAAATGCGCTTAGTCACCATGAAGGAAACAATCGGTAGAACGATAAGGGAGATCTGCATGGCGGTAAGAACCTGGTTCAGTGACATCTTGAACTGCGTAGCGATCAGGTCGGTGCTTGCACCAGCCCATAAAATCGCGTAGAACATAACACCGGCCGCACCGATAGCTGTTCGAACTGGAGCATTACGTGGGCGATCCAAAACGTGGTGTTCTCTCTTGTCACCGGTAATCCAGTTTTCAATAAACGGATAGACCGCTACTAGAGCCAAGAAGATTAAGCTAACGGCAAGTGGCAGCAGGATGTTCATTGAAACAGTGAAATCACCAATCATGAATTCCATACCAGTCGGCGCTAAACGCAGCGCACCATCTAGCCAACCAATGTACCAGTCAGGCTGAGTACCTGCGGAAACAGGGGAGGGGTCATAGCCACCATAGTTCCAAATCGGGTTGATGGTAAAGAATGATGAAATCAACATGATCACACCGAAGACGATGAAGAAGAATCCACCAGCTTTTGCAACGTATACAGGCATTAGCGGGTAACCGACAATGTTGGTGTCTTTCTTTCCAGCACCAGAGTAGTGGGTGTGCTTGTGAACAACCAGCATCACTAAGTGGATTGCCAAGAAGACTAAAATCAATGCGGGAATTAGCATGATGTGCAGGCTATACAAACGCGGAACTATGGAAGTACCTGGGAATTCTCCACCGAATAGGAATGAAGAAATCCATGTTCCGATAAAGGGGATGCCTTTGATCATTCCATCGATGATTCTCAATCCGTTTCCGGATAGCAGGTCATCTGGAAGCGAATAACCGGTGAATCCAGCACCCATACCAAGAACGAAAAGTACAAAGCCGACAACCCAGTTCATTTCGCGTGGTTTGCGGAATGCCCCAGTGAAGAAGACTCTAAGCATGTGTAATCCAGCAGCTGCCACAAATAGAAGCGCTGACCAGTGGTGGACCTGACGCATCAGCAAGCCACCTCGAACTTCAAAGGTTATGTCCAAGCTGGAGGCGTAAGCAATCGACATGTGAGCGCCTTTGAGCGGAGCATAGACTCCGTCATAAACGACCTCAGTCATCGAAGGATCGAAGAAGAAGGTAAGGAATGTTCCAGATAAGAGCAAGACCAGGAACGAGTAGAGAGCAACTTCACCGAGCATGAAAGACCAGTGATCGGGGAAGATCTTGCGACCAAATTCTTTCAGAACACCTGCAACTCCAAGGCGCTCGTCAACATAGTTCGCGGTTCCGGCTAGGAAGTTGTTCTTCTTTGGTTGATTAGATGTGCTGCTCAACTCTTCACGCTCCTATCCCAGAATGATGGACCAACCGGTTCATTGAAATCGCTCTGCGCTCTCAAGTAACCTTCCTCGTCAACGTAAATTGGCAGCTGCGGCAATGGTCGCGCAGCTGGACCGAATACCACCTTGCAACCGTCAACCAGATCGAAAGTGGACTGGTGGCATGGGCAAAGTAAGTGGTGGGTGTGCTGTTCATAAAGAGCAACAGGGCAACCGACGTGCGTGCAAATCTTCGAATAGGCAACGATACCTTGGTATGACCAGGACTTACGCTCTTCAGTCTCAATAAGTTTGTCTGGCTCAACTCTGACTAGAAGTACTGCAGCTTTAGCTTTCTCTTCTAGGTAGTGTTCAGTGCCTGGCACTAAACCTTCAGGAACAACATGGTAAACCGATCCGATGGTGACATCTGAGGCCTTAATTGGGGTGCCGTATGGGTCTCTGGCTAATCTTGTACCTTTTTTCCAGATGGTGTGACGAAGTGAGTTTCCTGGGTTTGGACCTAAATCTCCAAAAATAATTAGACCGGGAAGCGGAAATAGAGCTAGCGCTCCGTAGAGAGTTCTACGAATTAGTTTTCTTCTAGTGAATCCTGATTCCTGGTTGGCAAGATTAATGATTTCAATTGCGGCAGCGCGTTTGTCCTCGGGGGAGGCCAACAGATGTCTATCTTCTGCAACCTCGTGATCTGGCATAAGAGTCTTTGCCCAGTGGATTGCTCCGATACCAATACCAAGTAATCCAAGCGTGATACCAACACCAAGAAATAAAGTGTTCTGACGAACTGTATTTAGATCTTCATTGATTGGGAATGCAAAATATGCCCATAGCGCAAAGGCACTGCCAAACATAGAAAGTGTGAACAGCAGAGCGACTTGTCGTGCAGCACTCTTTGCGTGCTTCGGGCTCTTATCGGTCATCCGAACGCGGTGTGGCTCGATGCCGGGATCGCGAACCGCATCTGGCTTGATAACTGCTAAGCCAGCGTTTTGAGACCGCTCAACTTCTTTTGACTGCTCGCTCAATTTTTACTTTCTCGTTTAGTTCGACTTTGCGCCAAGCCAGATGGTAATAGCAATGATGATTCCAAGTAATCCAAACCAGGAAACAAGACCTTCAACAACTGGACCTAGTCCACCTAGTTCTTCACCACCGACTGAAGCACTTTCTCTGAGGTATACCAAATAGGTGATGATGTCATTTTTCTCTTCGGGGGAGATGTTTGCATCGTTGAAAACCGGCATGTTTTGAGGGCCGGTTACCATCGCCTCATAAATAATTTTCGGTGAGGAGTTATCTAGGCTAGGTGCGTACTTACCTTCGGTCAAAGCACCACCTGCTCCAGCAGCGTTGTGGCACATCGCGCAGTTGATTCTGAATAGCTCTCCACCTTTAGTTGGATCACCATTAGCCTGCAGATAGGCCGCGTCAGGAACGCTCGGTCCTGCGCCGAGAGAAGCGACGAATGCTGCCATAGCATGAATTTCTTCTTCAGTGAATTGAACTGGCTTTACCTGAAGTTGAGGGCCGCTGGCTGCTCCTGGCATACGGCCGGTGGAAACCTGGAAATCAACAGATGCAGCACCGACACCAATCAGGCTTGGACCGTTTGCAGTTCCTTCCGCGTTTTTACCGTGGCAAGATGCGCAGTTGGAAAGAAAAAGTTTTTTACCGTATTCGATGTCTTCTTTGGTGTATTCAACGGTACGTTCTGAAGAGACGGAAGCATTTACCGCGGTGTATCCAGAGCCAACAACAATCAATCCAGCGAACAAAACTGCAATTACCGACCTAGGGCTGCGTCGAAGACCATTTAGTTTGCGTTTTAGCTTCTGCATCATGCTTTCTTATCTCTGTTATTTCAAAACGTAAATAATTAGGAACAGTGCGATCCACACCACATCAACGAAGTGCCAGTAGTAAGAAACTACAATCGCGCTGGTTGCTTCCTTGTGGCCAAATCTTTTTGCTGCGAAAGTTTTACCAATTACCAAGAGGAAGGCAACAAGACCACCGGTTACGTGTAAAGCGTGGAAACCGGTAGTTATGTAGAAAGCTGATCCGTAAGAGTTGCTCGATAACGAGACACCTTCACTTACCAACATCGCATACTCCCAGACCTGTCCGGAAACGAAGATGGCACCTAGGACATAACTTAGGATGAACCACTCGACCATTCCCCATTTCAAAGGAGACATGCCTGTAGCCCTAGGTTGTAGACGTTCTGCCGCAAAAACACCGAACTGAGCCGTAAAAGAGGAGGCTACAAGGATCAGAGTGTTGATCAATGCGAATGGAAAGTTCAAAATTGCAGTGTCGTGGGCCCAGATTTCGGGGGAGTTAGCCCTGAGGCTGAAGTACATGGCAAATAGAGCGGCAAAAAACATGACTTCGCTGCCCAGCCAGACGATTGTTCCAACCGAAGTTGGGCTTGGCCGGTGGATTTGGCTGTGGGCTGCAGAAGCGGAACTCATGTCTAAATTCTACATGTTCAAATCGTTATAATTGGCCCGAAACCCTGTCGTGGTAAGGAATTTTGTCTGATTTTTCTCCACTGTGGCTAAACTTTAGAAATGAACCATTCGGTGAACTGGCAAAGCTTGCTGGACAAATTATCTGCCAACCAAGATCTTTCAAAAACCGAAGCAACTTGGGCCATGGAAAGCATGATCTCTGGTGAGAGCGATCCCGAAGTTGTGGGCGAATTTTTGTTGGTGCTCCGGGCCAAGGGGGAGAGCTCGGATGAAATCTCCGGTTTTGTGGATGTCATGCTCCAGAACGCGATCCCGGTTCCAGTATCAAACGATGCTGTTGATATCGTTGGAACTGGGGGAGATCAACTTGGCACTGTGAACATTTCTAGCATGGCCGCCATTGTTGTGGCTGCCGCAGGCGTTCCAGTTCTAAAGCACGGCTCACGTTCTGCTTCAGGAAAGACCGGTTCTTCAGAGTTTCTCGAGGCACTGGGGGTGAAATTAGACCTTTCTCCAGATCAGATAGCCGAAGTTTTTGAAAAAATCGGGATTAGCTTCTTCTTTGCGCCACTTTTCCACCCGGCGCTGCGGCATGTAGCCCCGATAAGGAAAAAACTAGGGGTGCCAACCACTTTTAACTTCCTAGGCCCAATGGTCAACCCCGTTCAACCCCTGGCAACTGCACTAGGCGTTGCCAATGCCCAGATCCTTGATAAATTAGCCGACCAGATTGCCCTGAGACGCCGAAGCGCTATAGTTTTTCGGGGCGAAGATGGGCTGGATGAGCTAACCATAACTGGAAATAGTTATGTCAAGTTAGTCAAGAACGGCAAAATTGCAGACTTTACCTTTGACCCTGCCACACTGGGAATTCAAAAGGCAGACATCAAAGACCTAATCGGCGGTGATGCTTCAGAGAACGCCAATATAGCCAGGGAGCTATTGACTGGGAATTTGGGGGAGAATCACCCAATTTTCCAAATTGTAGCCCTAAATGCAGCTGTGGCAATGGCAGCTTACGATCTCAGTAAAGCCAACGACTTGGACGATTTCGACTTCGCCCAACGAATCAATCAAGGATTCCAAAATGCCTCTCTGGCAATCAGTTCGGGTAAAGCAAATGAACTACTGAGGCGTTGGGTGGAGGAGAGTAACCGGTAAAGGCCTCGAGGCCTTGATAAACATTACTTGACATAATGTTCATTATCGGTGTTATTGATAACGTTCCTGGATAAGGCTTCTTAGTTCGTGAGGCCCTAGCGGCTCGTCGCTTTTCAGCAGATCAGTTAGGCTCCACCAGCGATATTCCAAAACATCGCGATACTCATCCTGAGTGAATCCAGATGTATCAGGTTGAAATTCTTCAGTTACAAATTCAAAAATCGTATCGGTGTAAGTATGAAAGCTTTTTCCATCGGCCCAGTCCCAGCGGCCGCTGGTAACCATAATTGGCTCATCTAGGCGGTCGATTTCAATAAACAAGCCGGTTTCTTCGCGTAATTCTCTGATCGCGGCTGTTTTTGGGGTCTCACCCTGATCAATCCCACCTCCAGGAGTTAGCCAACGCGGCGGCAGTCCAACTTCTGGATCAAAATGCGTTTTGAGAAGTAAAAATGTCTTTTCAGGGCTAACTAGGAGCACCCTAGCTGTTTCTCGATGTTTGACGTGAATTTTCTCAGACATTTTGCCCTCGCTGGTTCAAATGGTCCTTTTTAGGGTCAAAACCAAAAATCTTCATCGATATCTGAGCCAGATATCCAATACCAAAGGCAAAAAGCGCCGTGCCAAGGCCCACTGTGCCGCCTAGAAGCCATCCGATCACTAGCACCAATGACTCGCCTATTGTTCTGACAATCCAGAATGGAATACCGGTAACTCGAGTTAGCCCAACCATTAGCCCGTCTCTTGGTCCTCCACCAAGACCAGCTGACAGATAAAGACCTGATCCCATTGCCACAACAACAAGTCCGAGCAACATGAGGGCAAGATTTGCCCAAAAACCGGTAGTTTCAGGCATCAGCGGCCTAGACAAATCAGCGAAAGGACCAATAGAAACGGCGTTGACAAGAGTGCCCAAGCCTGGTTTTTGTCGGATTGGTATCCAGAGAAGCAAAACTACCGCGCTAACAATAACCGTGGTGACTCCAAAACTCCAGCCAGTTTGGTTTTGTAGGCCCTGACCCAAAACATCCCAAGGCGCAACGCCGAGTCCAGAGTGAATCATCATGGCTAGGCCAAGTCCAAAAAGGTATAAACCTAGGACTAATCTGGCAATAGGTTTTACTTTAGGTCTCGTCCAAGTACTCACTCCCCCTAGCCTACCGCCGCATCTTGAAAGGCAGTTGATGCAAAATCATCCTTACTTTTCAGGCAGCGGTATAGCACTGTTTGCTCACCGTGGCTATTCCCCGCCAAGTGAGAATACTTTTGAAGCGATAAAACACGCCATAGATTTTGGTGCCGAATACATTGAAACCGACGTGCGATGCACTCGAGACGGCCACGCAGTACTTTTCCACGACGAGGACTTGAAGCGGCTGACAGGCAGCGAAGAGAAAGTTAGTTCGCTTAACTTGAAAGAGTTTAAGCTCTTGAAATTTGTTCAGGGAGGCTCCCCGACAACTTTGATTGAAGCGTTAGAACAATTTCCAAAAATGAAATTCAACCTGGACATCAAAGATCCACTAGCTGTAAATCCAACCGTTCGCGCAATTGAATCATGCTCTGCACATCAGCGAGTGCTTATCTCAAGCTTCAGTGAGAGTACAAGGCAAAAGGCAATTGCTTTGGTGTCTAAACCAGTTGCCACCTCGGCGAGTGCCTCTTTGGTACTACGAGTTAGATTGAGAGCTTTTTTCGGATTTGGTATTTCGAATCTCTTGAATAACGTCGGGGCTCTTCAAGTGCCTGCATCAATGTATGGAATTAGATTCGACACTAAGAGATTTATTCGACAAATAAGCAAAACTGGAACTCTAATTCATTTCTGGACTATCAACGATGAAAAATCCATCAGAAGATTGATCAATCGCGGTGCAAACGGGATAGTCACCGATAACACAGAATTGGCTGGTCGAATACTGGGAAAATCCTAAGAACGGGAAGTTTGTTCACTTTTCTAGGGTTAACTTTGTTACCCGAGCAGTTAGGAAAAGGCCATGAATTCAGAACCAGTAAGAGGATCCAGACTAGGCAGTGTCAGCAACGAAACTATCGAAGGGGTAACCCTCTCCCCTAGACAAACCATTTCCTACACTTGCCCAAATGAGCACGTTAGTGAATTAATATTTGCCGCGGGAGTTGAAATACCGGAACTCTGGGATTGCAAGAAGTGTGGTCAGTCGGCTAAGCGCGATGGCGTGGAAATAGAGCCTGCTGCGGAAAGTGAACAGAAAATTGTCCGTACTCATTTTGACTTACTACTGGAACGAAGAAGCAGGGACGAGTTAGAAGTAATTCTGCAAGAAGCGCTAGCCGACCTAAAAGAGCGCAGAAGGAAAAACGCTAGCTAGTTTTACCGACTATGCGCCTAAAGCCGAATCTGGTGATCAGCAGTAGCGCTTCGGTAACAATTGACTTACTCATTTTCGAGTTTCCGATTTCCCTTTCAACGAAAGTAATGGGCACCTCGGTAACCCGGCCTCCGGCTAATACTGTTCGGTAGGCCATCTCAATTTGAAATGAGTATCCTTTGGCATTGATTCCAGTTAGGTCGAGCTTTTGTAGAAACGATGTTCTAAACGCTCTAAATCCAGCCGTCATGTCATTTAATTTAGAGCCAAGCATAATTCTTGCGTAGAGATTTCCCCCTCTAGAAAGTAGCTTTCGGTGCAGTGGCCAATTTAAAGTTAGTCCACCCGATACGTACCGAGAACCGATAACCAAATCGCTTTCCGCACACTTGGCAAGTAGTTTTGGCAGATCCTCTGCTCGATGCGAACCATCAGCATCCATTTCGACCAGGAATTCGTATTTTTTAGCGATTCCAATCTCAAAGCCAGCTAAGTACGCAGCGCCTAAGCCATCTTTTTCTTGTCTGTGTAACACGGAGATTTGCGAGTTCGACTTAGCTAACTGGTCAGCCATTTCTCCGGTACCGTCGGGACTGTTGTCATCGACTATAAGTAAGTCGACAGTCGGGTTATACGTGAACAGCTGCTCGACGCTCTTGATGATGTTGCCTGACTCGTTGAAAGTAGGCATAATTACTAAAACCCTCATCGGCGGCCTTTATAGCGTTTTACTAAAGAGCTGATGACCGCAAACAAGGTAAGTATTAGCGTGAGCGCGAATGCAGTTGGTTCAATAAACCTTCCGAAAACCATGGCTGGAGTTTTATCTGTTCGCAGCGCGATATCTGAAACCATGGCGCCTGGCTTAAAACTTTCCAGCTCTTCGACGACCTTACCGTCTGGAGCATAAATTCCAGAGACACCGACAGTTGAAATTGAAACAACGGTCCTACCAGTCTCGATAGCACGCATTCTAGAGATCGCGGCTAATTGAACTCCCTGCACACTCTTTCCAAAATCTGAAGAATTAGTCTGCACCATTAGAGCCGAAGCCCCTTGATCGATTAGGTCATAGTGCAGTTCATCGATGGTGACTTCAAAGCAAATAAGAGAACCAACCTTGTCCTCTCCCCTGACGTTGAATATCCCATCACGTGTGCCAGGTGACATGTCCCAGCCGATTAGACCAACCATATCCGGGGCTAGCGCCATAAAGAAATCTCGATTGGGAACATACTCGCCAAATGGCACTGGCCTTTTCTTGTCATACCAATCCGATAATCCAGTCTCGGGTAGCCATAGGTCGACCTCGTTGAAAAAGTCTTTTCCACGGAATGTCTTGTTACCAAAAAGTAAAGGAGCTTTTAGGTCGTTGGTAACAAACTCGCTAATCAAAAGATTTGCTTCGGTGTTATTAAGTGGGTCGAGATCGGAAGAATTTTCCGGCCAGACCATCAGTTCGATGTCCTTCTCTTTTCCAGAGGCGACTAGATCTTTGGCTACTGCTAGATGTTTTCCCAAGATTGAGCCAGGCGGATTGATGGCAAACAGTCCCGCGTTAGCATTGCCTTGAACGGCAGCAACCTTAAGCTTTCCGGTTTCCTCACCGACTGGTAACTGGAAGGCAAAGGGTGTTCCAATTAGAATCCCGAAGCTAAGAGCTACTGGAAGTAATTTTCTTGATCTGGCAGCTAGTCCAGAACCTTGTGGAAGCGGATGTAAAAAGAAGAACGCTGCTAGCGCTGAAACGAAAGCAATCAGCCAACTAAATCCTGAAATGTCTACCGCCCAAGCCCACTTTGCGGTGAAGTTCTCTACCTGTGAGAGCCCAAGGCGAGCCCAAGGTAGTCCGCCGTAGGGAAAATGACCAGCAAAATATTCCCTACCTAGGTAAATAGTGGCTACCGACGCAGCCATCAACCAAGGCTTTAGTGCGCCGAAGTTCATTCCATTTAACCAACGCCAAACAAGAGACATCATTGATAACGAAATCCCAAAAAAGAGAGCTTCGGCTATGCAAAGAGCCATCCAGGGGATTGGGCCGAGATAGGTGGTTAGCCAGATTAGAACTAAACCGTAGAAAGCGTAGCCGGCGATAAAGCCGACGATAAGGGCTTTAGTAACACCAATCTTGTGAACTGCAACAACTAGGAGGAAAACTCCGAGAAAAGCTCCTGGCGCGAAATTAAATCCAGGAAATGCAAATGCCAGCAGCAAGCCCCCGACTAGGGCAATAACTGCTCTCCCCCAAAAAGAAGTCGATTCTCTAATCCAACTCAGTAATCCGTGCATAACTCTTTAAGCGTAATAGGAATAGGCAACGATTCCACGCTTGATCTTCTCTATGGCTAACTCAGCATTACTTGAAAGCTTCGGCTCTTTGAGCTTTGCCAGTTGTTCGAGCAAATCGATGGTTTGCTTGCTCCAGCGGATAAAATCACCGGCCAGCATGCCAGTGGCTTTCAACACCGAGTCTAGGCGGGCACCGCTGGCCCAGCGTTGCATCTGCAGTGCCATTGAGGCATCAGGTTCGCTGGTCAAGGGCAAACGATAGGTCTGTGATAATTCCTGAAGGTTGCCCCAAATCGCCATGGTTTGATCAAATGCTTGCCCAAAATCTCCCTTAGGGAGCTTCGGGTGTAAGGAATCATCTTCAAACCTAGGTTCATAAACCAGCGCGGCGGCTAGAGCGGCCAGAGTGGGAGAATCAACTACTTGCCAACAGTTCTGGCGCAGACACTCTGAAACCAGCAAATCTCGCTCACCATAAATCTGGGCCAGTCTTTTCCCGTCAATTGTGCTCTCTATTTCATCGTCGGATAACTCAAAGTAGCCAAGTTCCAGAAGCATTTGCGTTATGCGGTCAAATGTCTTGGCCACCTGATTGGTTCGAGAGTCAATCTGCTTCAAAATCGCATCGGTTTCTTTGGCTAAACGAAAATAACGTTCAGCCCAGCGTGCGTGAGCTTCTCGATCGGAGCAACTGTGACAGGGATGCGCTCTCAATTCGCGCTTGAGATTAGCGATTTTTAGATCAAAGTCACGAACACCACGCTTCTGACGCAGGTCGTTTCGCTTGACCTGTCTGCCAAGCTGCGCCTGCTCTTTTTCAAGATCAGTAATGGTTCTTCTGATTCTGGCGTAATCTTCAAAACTACCTAGGTGGCAAGTCATCGAAGCCAAGTAGCCTTTGAGCGATTCTTGTTTCTCACGAATGCCCTTGGCTAACCCGACAACCGAACGGTCAGCCTGAAACTGAGCGAAGGATGTTTCTAGCACTTCTCTGGAGCGTTTAGCGCCGAATGCGTCCATCAGATTTACCGCCATGTTGAATGTCGGCCGGAAGCTCGATATGAGTGGGTAAGTTCGCTTTGAGGCAAGCGATGCGACGTAACTCGGGTCGAGATTACCAGCCCATTGAATAATGGCATGACCTTCAAGGTCAATGCCGCGCCTTCCTGCTCGCCCAGTAAGCTGCGTGTATTCGCCAGGTGTAATTTGAACCCTCGCTTCACCGTTGAACTTATCTAGTCTTTCGAGAACAACTGTTCGAGCCGGCATGTTGATTCCAAGTGCGAGTGTTTCGGTTGCAAAAACTACCTTGACCAGTTTTCTTAGAAAAAGTTCTTCAACCACCTCTTTGAATGCAGGTAGCATCCCAGCATGGTGGGCTGCTACTCCTCTTTCGAGTGCGCTCAGCCACTCAAAATAACCCAGGGCCGCAAGATCCTCGTCGGGGATGTTGCCGCATTTTTCTTCAGCGATTCGACGAATCAACTGCTTATCCTCTGGCTTAGTCAGCCGCATGCCGGAAGCTAAAACCGACTGGACGGCAGATTCGCAGCCGGCTCTTGAAAAGATAAAGAATATAGCTGGAAGCAAATCGGCATCCTCGAGAATCTCAATAATCTCAGCTTTAGATAGGCGCGGTATCCGACCATAGTTTCGGTCTAACCCACCCGGCCCTCGTCTGCCGCGTGTTGGTCTTGCCACGGGTGCCCGCATTTTGTTGGCGTGACGCTGCACCAAATCGACGTTGACTCGAATATCATTTTTGCCTTCTTGGAAAAGCGGCATTAGCTCATCACCAAAGAGCACATGCTGATTAAGTGGAACCGGTCGCATCTCACTGACAATTACAGTGGTGTCTCCTCTGACCTCATCAAGCCAGGCACCAAATTCTTCCGCATTAGAAACAGTTGCGCTGAGTGAAACAACTTTAACGTCTTTGGGAAGATGCAGGATAACTTCTTCCCAGACCGCTCCCCTGAATCGGTCGGCAAGGTAGTGAACCTCATCCATGACAACAAAACTTAGGTTGATAAGTGCAGAGGAGTTCGCATAAATCATGTTTCGCAAAACTTCAGTGGTCATCACCAAGAATTGCGCGTCTGAGTTTATGTTGGTGTCACCCGTAAGTAGGCCTACCTTTTCAGATCCGTATCGGGCAACTAGTTCAGAGAATTTCTGATTGCTCAGGGCCTTTATCGGCGTAGTGTAGAAAACCTTAGTTCCACTTAGATTAGCCAGGTGTATGGCAAACTCGCCGACAACTGTTTTACCAGCGCCGGTCGGCGCTGCTACCAAAACACCATGCCCCGCCATGAGAGCCCGACAAGCCTTTTCCTGAAAATCATCAAGCGGAAAAGAAAGCAGATTTAAGAAACTCTCTAAAGCGGGATTCACCCTATTTTGCTTTGCTCGAGCAAATCTCTCCGCAGGCGAAAGTTCTTCACTCATCAGATTGTTTCGTCAGGTGCGTAATTTTCCGCTAAATCAAACTCGTCAACTAATTTTGACCTTTTCGTGGCTTTTCTGCGATCATTCAAAAGTGCGATGCCGGCAGCCAGATAGTAGAAGGCTGTTAGTGGAATCATAATTAGGAACATCGACATCGGATCGGCAACCGGTGTAGCTAGTGCACCTACCACTGCAATTATGAAAATTGCGGGTCGCCAGCCTTTCAGAATTGTTTTACCCGACATAGCTCCGATTGCATTTAGTAAGACGAGGATTACTGGTAGGACAAAAGCCATACCAAAGATTAGTAATACTCGAACTGTGAAAAGAACATATTCGGAGGCATTAATTACGTTTGCGCTGCCAGCTGGTGTAAAGGAGAGTAAACCCCTAACAAAGCCGGGGAATAACCACCAACCGAAGAATGCTCCCCCTAAAAACAATGGCGTGCTGGTCAAGACGAAAGCAACGGTATAGCGTCTCTCCCTTTTACGTAGAGCCGGTGAAACGAATGCCCAAATTTGATATAGCCAAATCGGGCTGGAAAGAAAAAGACCGATGAAAAAAGCAATTTGTAAGTGTAGATCAAATGCAGACACGACAGAGCCGAAGTTAACCTGAGCGTTGATATTTGCTTCTTTGGCCAGTTCTAAAACGGGCTTTTGCAGAGCTGCAAAGACATAATCAAAGAGATACCAGCCGGCTACCGCTCCAGAAGTTATTGCAATAGCGGATTTGAAAAGCCTGTTTCTAAACTCTCGAAGGTGCCCCGACAATCTCATTTTTTTCTCGGGGTTGGGGCGCTTAGCCATTACTCTTCTTTGTTAGTGTCTTTCTCGACTTTTGGCTTTTTGTCTTCTGTTCGCTCTTCGCCCATCTGCTTCATTTCCTTGCGGAAAATGCGCATCGATTGACCGAGGCTCTTAGCAAATCCTGGAAGCTTTGGAGCGCCCCAGATAATCAGGACGATCAATAGCAGAAAGAACCATTCCCAGCCTTGAAGGTTTCTCATAGTAGCTACCCTTTTTTCGTTGTTGGATAATTGACTTTGTTAAGCCTACGCTGTCTATCGGACCGCGCGTGCTTCAATGCACTAACTTCAAGACGCAGAGCCTTAAACTTCTGATCAATCGGGTCGATAGAGCGAGAAATTCGCTTTGTTGCCTTGGCTAGTCGGTACCCGACAAGGCTAAGGCAAATAATCGAAGAAACACCTAGCACCAGCCAAGTTATTAGCCAAAAATCAGCCACTACTCAGCGTCCTTAGGGGCCTGTTGGTTCCTGACCCCGATTGCTTCCAGCGCGAAGCGCCGCACTGCCTGTTTTGCTGGTTCAGGACTTATGACTCTCGCAGCGCCACCAAAGCGCGAGATGATTCTGCCCAGAACTCTGACATCGCCAACTTTTACCTTAAATCTCTTCACGTGAGTGGATACCGACTCTGGCTTTTCAACTGGCCTGAAATCATGCATCAATGAATAGGCTTCGGGTTCAACTTCGAGCACCACTTCAACATCGTTCTCTCCCGGTGTGTAAATCTCGTCTGGGAATTCAGCGGTTTTGGCGGCCTCGCTGATTGGGCGATCCGGAAGCACTGTTGCTTTGCGCATTCGGTCAATTCGGAAAGCCCTTACTTCCTCGTTTGTGGGACACCATGCTCTTAGGTAGACAAATTCGGCCTGCGGTTCCAATCGGATCGGTTCAAGAATTCGCCCAATGGAGGTTTCGCCTTTGAGGTTCAAATAGTCACAGCTAATTGAAAGCCTGTTGGTAATTGCTTGACGAAGCGTAGCCAAGTCTGAATCCACAGCGCCAGGCACGATGTGAATTTCAGATCTGGAGTTTTCATCATCAATTCCACTTGCCAAGATTTTTTGCAACTCTTCGATTTCGCCAACTTCGGCAAGCCCTGGCAAAGCAGCCAGATATGCAAGGCCCGCTGCTAGTGCCGATGTTTGTCTAGAGGACAAGCGTGGTACGTCGGTTAGGTCGACCGAATTACTGAAACGGATTGATACCAGGCCATCATGCAGATCGTCGAAATCAACAATGTATGGCCTACGGTCGTAAATATCAATCAGCTCGGTGAATCCGATTAGGCGCACCGCTTCAACAATCTCTTCGCGGGTGGTTTTGAAGTGAGACATCAAATCTTCAATCTCATACTCACGTTGGTCAACCAGCAACGCAGTTAAGGCCAACATGAGGTTGAATCGCTCTGAATCGCTAAGTCTTGAATTAGCCATGTTGATCAGCTACCTTTTGGAAACCATCTCTGACCAGAGCGGCAAGATCGTCGGGTTTGATAACTTGAATTTGCCCTGCATATTCGCGCAACTGCTCTGCAAGTACATGCATGTCGTAGAAATTGAGTTCAACTTTGCCTGAACTTGATGTGGCACCAAGATCCAGTTCGTAGCGGAACCAGGCTTCAGTGTTTTTCTCAACCTTGATTACCGCAACCTGTTTTGCCGCTAACTTCTCCAAATCAGCAATAGCGTTGTCAATTTCTGACTGGTTAGGCGGGTCAAATGGCTGTGTGCCTCGAGCAATTTTTACGTTGCTGACCATTCGTCTAAGCATGAAGTTTCTCGGCGCATTGCGCATTCGGTCGTAGCCAAGGACAAGCCACTGGCCAGCTATTTGACGAAGTAGCCATGGTTCGATGCTTCTAGGCATGATTTCACCGGTACTTGGCTTACGGTAATCAAACTCAATCACGCGTCGCTCGTTAATTGCCGTTCCAATTTCGTGCAAGTTAGGTTCATTGGAATTTAGTCTCGGGGCGATACCGATGATGCTGTCGCCATCGTTGACCTCCCCCATAGCCCTGAGCTTATTTATCCCCTTGCTGGCGATTGCCGAAAGTGAACCACCCGCCCAAGCGTCGGCTGCAAGATTGAGAAGGGCTAGTTGTCGCGGAGTTAGACTGAGACCCTTTGGCCAGAAGAAACTTTCAGATCGAATGACGTATTTTGTGGCTTGGTTGTTTTGATCTTCTACCTCAGCAATGACAGCTTCCACCATGATTCCGGTTTCCCGAAGTTCATCTTTATCTCTTTCGAATTTTCGTTCAAGGGATGAATTATCCCCGCCCTCGACATACTCTGCTGAGTATGCGGGGATGCTTCGCAGGATGTCATTTTTACTTATGCCGTTGCTGAAGTGAAGCAGGAGGCAAGTTAGGTTAAATAGTCTTTCGGGTTTACCTATTTTGTATTCATTCGGGTCTAAATCGTCCATAACAGATATTTATACCTAGTTATTCACACCAAGAACATCAATAACAAAAAGTAATGTCGTGTTCGCAGGAATGGTTCCATTGCCAGACTCTCCATAGGCGTCAGCTGGAGGCATGACGGCAATAACCTGAGATCCAACCTTTACACCGTCAATCGCCTTGACAAAGCCCGAAATAAGTTGGCCTTTCAAAAGGGTGAAGGTTGCTGGACGTGAATCCCAGGAGGATTCGAAAGTGCCACCGAGCTTATCTAGCCACATCCAACCTGAGTAGTGAACCGTTACCGAGTCACCTAGCTTTACTGTTTCGCCCTTACCTTCGATTACAACGGCGCGCTTAAACTCACTTGGTTTATCAAATGTCGGCTGGACGAGTCCTGGTCTTCCAGTTTCTGGAACGCGAACCACCTGAGGAAGTCCGCTTACTGGGGCTTGGACTGCACCGTTTGCATGAGGCAGGAAGACCTTTTTGAATTCAAGAACTAAAAGCCTGCCTTCTGGGTCATCTGCTTGGGCTGGCGTTGCAAAAGCAAATAACGATCCCTCGCGGATACCCGACATGGCGCTGCAGTAAACCGGTGAGTTAGCTTTATCAAAGATCTCAGTAACTGGATCGGTTCCGTTGAATTGTGAATTACCTAGCACTTGGCCAGTGGTCGAACTAAAAACGGCGTATTCCGCGATAACTAGTTGGTCACCGGTAAACATCGGACCAGTTCCGTCGCGATAGACCTTAGTCTGGGCAGTCTTGATTTTGGCAAGATTTGACTCGACATTATTTGCTGGATCAGCGGTTATAAAATCTACGGTCGGGATTTTGCCTTTTTCAGCGGTAACTTTCACCTGGTCAATTTCAGCCCCACCAACATACTTTTCACAAGCCGGGGTTATGCCGTCAAAAGCTGCCAGTTTTGGATCGGCTGAGGCACAGCCAGTCAAAACTGCTAGCAGGCTTATAACCACTGCGATTTGGCGAACGGACTTCATCGAGCTACTTTCTGTTAGGTGCTTGGAATAGTTTACTCGGCTTCATCAGGCTCAAGACCTAGCCTAGATTCTGCTGATTGTTGAGCTTGCTTCAAGTTTTTACGCACTCGTTTATCGCTAACTGGCCTTTCTAGCGCTGCGTCGGCATTCCAAATAGCGATATCTTCTGGGTCAAATTCTGGTTTTGCTCGTCTTGTAAAACTGGGTAGAACAGTTCCGGGAGCTAGTTTTCGACAGGTCAGGATAAAGCCGGTGTGGCCTGACATGCGGTGCTCTGGACGGACGGCTAGACCTTGCAGATGCCATCCTCTAAACATGGTTTCAAATGGAGCAGGCTCGGTGAACCTAGCTGAAGCTCTGATCTGCTCAGCTACCCTAGAAAGCTGGGTTACCGTGGCCACGTAACAAATCAGAACACCCCCTGGGGCAAGGGCATCACTAACAACTTCGATGCACTCCCAAGGAGCCAGCATGTCTAAAATCACTCGATCGACACTTGATTTCTCAGCTACCTCAGGAAGTTCCTCTTGCAGGCTGCCGACTACGACATCCCAGTTTTTCGGCCTAACTCCAAGAGCGGAACTCACGTTAGCCTGAGCAATTTCAGCAAAATCATTTCGCCGTTCAAAAGAAATGAGTTTTCCAGAATCGCCAATGGCACGAAGTAAGTACATACTCAGCGCCCCCGAGCCAACCCCAGCCTCAACAACTCTTGCACCAGGAAAGATATCTCCCATAGTGATGATGCTGGCAGCATCCTTCGGGTAAATAATCGCTGCTCCCCTTGGCATGGAAAGAACAAAGTCAGTCAGCAAAGGCCGGAGCACAAGATACTCGGTGCCGGCTTCGTTTCTAATTACCGAACCATCTGGTAGCCCAATAATGTCGTCATGGTTGATGTTGCCGCGATGTGTTCCAAATACTGCGCCACGGGACAAAGTGATTGTATTTAGTCGACCCTTTGGTCCAGTGAGCTGAACACGTTCGCCAGCTTGTAATGGGCCCCTACTGGTTGATTGACTCACTTGATTAGCTTTCGAAGTTGTTTATACGTCACGCCTTCTAAAGTCGACCACAATACTCGACCTGGCTTTTCAGGGATCGGAACAATGTGTGGAATGCCGATTGCTATCGTTCCGGCCTGTTCCGCACTGGTAAGCCCAGACATGGAATCTTCAAAGGCGATGCACTGCTTAGGTTCAAAGCCAAGCAATTCAGCAGCCTTTAGGTATGCCTCAGGATGAGGTTTACCGTTTCTAACGTCATCGCCAGCAACAATTACGTCAAAGGCTGGGAAATCTATTGCATCGACGACCTGCTTAGCCATGCGGTGCATCGACATGGTAACTAACGCTGTCTTAACTCCGTGCTTCCTGAGATCCTGTAGAAGCTCCTTAGCGCCGGGACGCCAAGGCACTACTCTAGTTAGTTTTTTCTGTACCTCATCGGTAAGTATTTCGACTATCTCCTCTGGTTCCAAAGGAATATTCGCTCTGTCTTTTAGTAATCGTGAAGATTTATCCAAGGACATGCCCACAACATCGAGCCCATCTTCGGCTGTCCATTTACCCTTATGCTCCGCGGCTAGGGCTTGCTCGCTCTCCATCCAATAAGGCTCTGAGTCGATTAGGGTTCCGTCCATATCAAATAGGACAGCAAATTTTTCGCTTCTTAGCATTATGAGCAAAGTCTAATCTTTAGAATGGATTTAGCCTTCTAAATGAAGCTTCTTCGGTGAAATGGTTGATTATTGAGCGAAACAGCAAAGGTATTTAACGGCAGAGTCCTAGTTGTTGCACTAGACGGATGGACGGATGCTGGTTCTGGTGCAACTGGAGCCGCCAACTATATTCGTGAAAAGTTGGGCTCGGAAAGAATACTTAACATCGATGATCCCGAATATTTTGATTATCTCCGTCAACGTCCGGTGATTGTCTTGGATGAGCATGGAGATCGTGACTTTCTATGGCCGAGCATTGAATTCTGGGGCCCAGCCAAAGATAGAACACGTGAGAAGCAGAATTCACTTTATTTTCTAATAGGACAAGAACCTGCCCTTCAGTGGCCTTACCTAAGAGATGAAATTAGGGAAATTATCGAGGATCGAGAAATCACCTCTGTAATCATGCTCGGCTCATTAGCAGCTGAAGCGCCACATAATCGCCCAATAAAGATTTACAAGAATAGCCAATCAGCTATCGTTCGCAATGCATACGGTCTCGAGCGAAGCAATTACGACGGTCGCTCAGGTTTTATGAGTGTGCTTGGCCATGCCTTCGAAAAAGCAGGTCTACCAACGATCTCAATCTGGGCACAAGTCCCCCACTACGTTGCTTCAATGCCATCACCTAAGGCTGCTCTTGCGCTAGTAAATGAACTTGAGTTATTCCTTGATTTCAGCGTTGATCACAAGGAGTTGCTAACTGCAGCCTTTGAATGGGAAAGATCTGTAGATGACTTTGTTGAAGGTGATGAAGATCTCGGAAATTACATACAGTCACTCGAAAAAGCAAGAGACGAGTCAGAAGCCGAGGAAATGAATACTGACGCTCTTGCTTTGGAATTTGAGCAATTCCTTAGGGCTAACGAGAATAAAGAATCCGGCGATAAGGAAAGCTAAGCCTGGACTAGACCAAGCGATAGCAAAACTATAAGCAGAACGCCAACTGCCACTCGCCAAATCACAAAGGGTAGAAAAGAACCGCGACTTAGATACTTAAGTAATCCGGCAATAACCAGGTAGCCAACAACGAACGAAGTGATTGTTGCAACAATTGTTCCGCTCAGTTGCTCGCTATCAAGGTTTGCGTAGCTAGCTTGAAATTGCAAAATACCGCTAGCTAGAACCGCGGGTATTCCAATTAGGAAAGCAAATCTTGCAGCATCAACCCGCTTGAAACCAGCGAAAAGACCGAAACTTATACTTGCGCCCGAGCGTGAGACCCCTGGGATTACCGAAAGCATTTGACCGAAGCCAAAAAGTAGTGCTGAATTCCAATTCAGATCTTTTGCAGTTTTGCTGTGGCGACCCGATCGGTCGGCAACGTATAAAACGATTCCAAAAATTATCAAAGTGAAGGCAATCACCCAGAGGGTTCTAACAGTCTCTTCTATGAAATGCCTAAATGCCAGGCCAGCTATCCCAACCGGCAGTGAAGCAACAATCACTAGCCAGGAAAGTTTGTAGTCTTGCTCTTTTCTTGCTTCAAAATGAAAAAATCCTTTGAACCACGCCCGCATCAAGCGCCAAATGTCTTTGGCGAAGTAAAGGATCACGGCTAATTCTGTGCCAAGTTGGATAGTGGCAATAAAGGCTGTGGTTGATGAATTCTCATCAGATAACCCCGGAACACGCATGAGTTCAGAGGCAATTTGGACGTGAGCGGATGAAGAAACAGGTAAAAATTCAGTTAGACCTTGAACAACTCCAAGGATTATCGCTTGGAGAAAATTCATGCCCAGTCGTCTTCGTCCTCAGCTAGCTCCATAGGTAGAAATTCACCGAACTGATCGGATAAGGACTCTTCATAGTCAAGGAAGGCACTTTTTAGGGTTTCATAAGATTGGAGCACCGCCGGGTCATCGCTACCCCGCCCGCTAGCAACCGCTTCAAAGTGTCTCTCCAGTGCCGCAACAAACTGGTTTAGTGATTGTCTTGCATCCTGCGCCATGCATCCAAACTACTCCTGGTTAGCCGAATAATGTGGAAATTTTTATCTAAGGCTTTAGTAGTAAAATCAAACCTGCATCACCCAAAGTCCGGGTGGCGGAATGGTAGACGCGCTAGCTTGAGGTGCTAGTCCTCATTACGAGGGTAGGGGTTCAAGTCCCCTTTCGGACACGTTTTTGGCAATTCCCTGTGAATCGAATCCAAGCGCGTATATCTGGATAAGTGACTGAATTAAGTTAGAGAATGTAAATAAGTACTTCTTTTAGGGAATTTATAGATGAAACTGATCAAGGCCGTCGCCCTAGTTGGCGTGTTTTCGGGCCTAGCCTTTCAGGGTTCAGCGCAGGCAATTACCCCGTCTCCGAAGTATGTTTCCCTTCTGATTCAGGAGACCGGTGGCTACACAACCATGGAATGGGCTTTTGAAAGAACCCCTACGGTTTTATACAGCGATGGGCAATTGATTACTCGAGTTCCTGTTCAAACGCTCCAATACCCAGGCCCAATAGTTGCTACCTTTTTACAAAAACGCGAGCCGGCAGCCGTCCAGCGAATTGTTGCTGCGGCAGCAAAAGTTAACCTAGCTGACCCGAAATTCGACTGGGGAATCCCCCAAGTTACAGATTTGCCCAACACAATGGTGCTCACTCAATCCTCACCTAGAGGACCACAGACACGGGTTTCAATCTACGCACTTGGTTGGCACTACGGAGTTTCTCCGAAATCAAAAGCAACGGCAAGAAAAGAAGCTTCGGCTTTCATCGATAAGGTAAAGGCTTTCAGTTCAGAGTTGATGTGGACGAGATCAAGACCGACTGTTTGGACTCCAACCAAATGGGTATACATGGCGACCGAGACTGCTCAAGATAATTACGGGCAAGTGCGTAAGTGGTTTGGCGCTAAACCATTGCAATTTACCGGTACCTGCACTGAAATGTCAGTGACCGAAAACAGGACTCTGAATGCAATGCTCCCTAAGTTAAATTCAGCTTCAAGATTTAGTTCTAATGGAAAGATCTGGCGTTTGACCCTTCGACCACTATTCCCTCATGAGTCAGGCTGTCGGTCCATCCTCAACTAAACACAGTTAGTAAACTGCTAACTAATGTCCCAACTCGAAAACCCACAGCTTTCTGACGCAGCTAATTATTCAATTGAAGTTGCTCGCGAGCGAATCGCCGGAAAGAAGATACTTGTGCTCACCGGTGCAGGCTTAAGCACGGACTCAGGTATTCCAGATTATCGAGGTGAAGGACGCGTAGCTCGCCATCCGATGACGTACGACACGTTTATGGGGTCGTTTCAAGCTCAGCAAAAGTATTGGGCTCGTAGCTACGTTGGTTGGTCAAGAATTGCCATGGCAAAGCCCAATCCAGGTCACTTCAGTTTGGCCCAAGCGGAGCTCACCGGCTCAGTCGTAGCGTTAGTCACCCAAAATGTTGACGGACTTCACCAGCAAGCCGGTAGCCGGAATGTTATTGATTTGCATGGCAGATTGGATCGCGTAATTTGCCTAAGTTGCCGCCAGGTAATTTCACGCTCAGAAATGGATGTCTTTCTCGAGGATCTAAACCCCGAGATTAGAAAAGACCCGAGCGTTGAATTCACCCCAGATGGTGACGCAGAAGTAATTGGCACCGAAAACTTTCAAGTGCCAAACTGCAAAAATTGCGGTGGTATCTACAAGCCTGACGTCGTCTTCTTTGGTGAAGCAGTTCCGGTGGATCGAGTTGAGCGCTCTATGGCGTTGCTGGATCAGGCTCAGTGCCTACTAGTTGCTGGTTCTTCGCTTACTGTAAATTCGGGATACCGCTTTGCAAAGTTGGCTCAGAAATCAGGCAAAGCAATTGTGATTGTGAACATCGGCCCTACCCGAGCAGATAGCTTGGCCACGGCAAAAATAGAAGCAAACACCTCGTTGGCTCTAGAGAGGTTACTAATTGACTAAGACAGATCTTGGGCTTGTAAGGCACGGCCAAACAGACTGGAACGCTCAATTGCGCCTACAGGGATCTAGCGATATTCCTTTGAATCACATTGGCATCTTGCAAGCAAAGACTGCTGCGACAAAAATTAACCCATCGGACTGGGATGTTTTAGCCGCTTCCCCACTGTCACGGGCAAGGGATACCGCAGCATTAATAGCAGCGGAAATAAATCTTCCAGTCGTAATAATTCCAGAACTTATTGAAAGGTCTTTTGGAGAAGCAGAAGGTCTATCTCACACCGAGTGGCGCATCAAATTCGAGAGCAAGGAGCCAATTATTGGCTTGGAGAGTATCGAAGATCTAGAAATACGTGCAAAGGCACTTTTGCAGAAAATGGCGACCGAATTCGATGGCCAAAGAGTTCTGGCGGTTTCTCACGGGTCGTTAATCAGAAAACTAATCAAACTTGCCTCGCATGGTGAACTACCGCTATCAAATGATCGTCTTGAGAACTTAAGCCTCAACCGGCTAGTTCACTTGGATGGGCTTTGGTCAGTTAGTGATTATTGCGTGCAGAGCTTAGCCGATTAAGAATTTCACTTAGTTTCTCAGCAGATTTATCCCAATCAAATAGTTTCGCTCTGGTCAATGAAGCTTTGGATTTAGCCTCCCAAGTTTCAGTTTTCTCGAGCGCGGTTAGCGCTGCCGCGAGATCTGCTTCCGAGTTTGGATTAAAGAAAGTTCCGGCTGATCCGGCTACTTCTTGGAATATGTCTAATTCAGATACGACCACGGGTAATCCCGAAGCCATAGCCTCAACCAAAGGAATTCCAAAACCCTCATCTCGGCTAGCTGATACCGATGCGAAGGCGGTATCTAAGATCTCTCGATATTTCTCGTCGCTGACTCCATGGTGAAAAACAACATTAGCAGAGACTGTATCGGCAAGTCTCTGCAATTCTTTTTCCCGTTCTGGCGTGATTTTGCTAACTAGATTGAGCGTGAAACCAGGCTTCAGCCCAGCCGCTTTGACAAGTGTTTCCACGTTTTTATAAGGCATGAATGATCCAACGTAGACGATTTCTCTTGATTTTGGCATTTTCCTAGGAATCGAACTCATGTGCGCTACTGCGTTATAGACAATTTCAACGGGACGTCTAGTCAGCCGATACTTTTCAATTAGTTTTTTAGTCGTCTCAGACACTGTGACCACGACATCTGCTCGATTTAGCAGGATTCTTTGCGGCACGAAACTTAAGTGATAAAGCCGCCAGATGGCCCTAATTAGTGGCGATAAATCCTGTGGAGGCTTCCTATGCCGGTAATAAATCAGATCATGCAGGGTCAGTACTAGTTTGTATTTTCTTCCCCAACTTCCCATTACCTGCATCGGTGAGAAGACAAGCTTCGCACCTGCCTTATTTAGCTTTTTAGCTATAAAAAGCTCTGCTGGAGATTCAGGTGAATTGACGAGAATAAAGTTGGTTCCCTTGGGTAGAAAATCTAACTGTCTAAGATCGTGGATTATCGCTACAACCTCTTGGTCTTTCGATAGGGCTTTTATAAGTTCAACACTGAATCGGCTAATTCCATCGTGGTAGTCCAAACGAATGAAGCGAGCATCGAAATGTATCGTATCCATCAGGATTTCAAATCGTTTACAAAAGCGATTATCTGCTCAACCGTTTCTGCTGCAGCCTCATAGTGAACCAGATGCCCGCAGTTGTATATCTGATACATTCGGGCATTTGGAAGACGATCGGCCAACTTAATCACAGCTGAAACGGGAGTAACTTCGTCTTTTTCAGCTGCAACCAAAAGCATCGGACACTTTAAATTGCCCACAAATGGTTGCAAGGTATGGGATACCGAGGCGACATAACTTTCCCAAACCACGTGTGAGTTTGCAAAGCTGTTGAAGTGCATCTGGTGTTGTTTCTTGATCCAATACCTCAAAGCCTTGTCACGTGACTTGGTCGTATATGCGCTCATCGAATCAACCAGTAGCGGGGTTTTCAACATCATAAGTCCAAATGCTTCCGGCATTTTGTGAGCCAGCCAGTAGTAACCTTTGACAAATTGCATTAGGAATCTGGATAGACCTTTAGTTACCCCACCGGCAACAGGGTTTATGCAGACAATTGCCTCAAACGTTGGTTGTTTGGACTCAGCGCCACAGACCAAGAGTGTTCCAAAAGAATGCCCGATCGCTACTGGTCTAACAAGTCCAACGGCGTTGGTGAAATTTATCAGCCAGTCGACATAGTTTTCTAAATTGTGCTCTACTTCGAGCGGTTGGCTGCTGCCAAATCCTGGAATATCGGGTGAGTAAACGTTGAATTCCTCGAGTCCCCCAGCGAATGACTCTAGACCATGGTGGTCACCCCGGTAACCGTGGACCACAACAAGGTTTTTAGCGTTTGCCCTTTTGGCTGGATAAAACCAGTAATCACAGCGCACCCCGTTCACCAGAATGCTCTTCTTTTGAGTTCTGGCTTGAGCTCGTTCCATTAGAACCTTCGCTGAAACCATGTGATTTAGACACCCCTAAGTAATGACATCTATTAAATACTAGTCTCAGCACCGTAATAAGCCGAGGTCAAGACCTTTTGTCAGCGAGGGCTACTAGTCTGAAGAGGTGAATACAGAATCTGCAAAACTAGAACTTCCTGCTTGGCTAAATGTTGTCGCGGTTTTCGATACCGAAACAACGGGCCTGAACCTGAAAGAATCCAGAATCGTAACAGCGGCCTTGCATCTTGTTGATGCAGCTGGGAATGTGCTTGACGGGGGCAAAGACTGGCTGATCAACCCAGGAATTCCGATTCCAGCAGAGGCAAGCCGAGTTCACAACGTCTATGACAAGGATGTTGTTAATGCCCAAGAAAGCAAAAGCGGAGTCCTCGAGATTGTTTCTGCAATTCAGAATTATTTTTCACGCGGAATTCCGGTGGTGGCATACAACGCCCCATACGACTTTACGATTCTCTACTACGAGGCACTGCGACACGGATTAAACCCAGTCGAATTCGGCTTTGTAATTGACCCTCTGGTGATTGACAAAACAATCGATAAGTATCGCAAAGGCAAGAGAACCTTAGAATCTGTAGCCGAACGTTACAAGGTTTCTCTAGAAAATGCCCATACTGCAAAAGACGACGCTGTTGCTGCCGGCCAAGTGGGGTTTGCAATGCTGCGTTACTTCCTAGCTCAAGACAAACCAGTAGTTCCTTTCCCCTCTTCGCTTCAGCAACTTCATGAAATGCAAACCAAATGGGCAGATGAGATTGAAGAGAGTTATTCAGCCTGGCGCAAACAGGATCGACCCGACTATGTTCCGTCCTTTGGCTGGCCAATCAAGAAGCTTTAAATAGAAATTGGGCCCCGACACGAGGCCCAATTCTTAAGAACAACTAGCTCTGCTTACCAAACTTCTTGTAACGAGCATTGAATCTCTCTACGCGACCGGCTGAGTCTAGGATTCTCTGCTTACCGGTGTAGAACGGGTGTGAAGCGGAAGAAATTTCAACATCAAACACTGGGTAGGTGTTGCCGTCTTCCCACTCAATAGTCTTGGTTGAGGTAACGGTTGAACGAGTTAGAAATGCGACTCCGGATGCTAGATCACGGAAAACAACTGGTTCATACTTCGGGTGGATGTCGGCCTTCATAGCTTTATCTTTCAAATCAATGGATTTTTGGTGCTCAGGCACCGATTTCCAACTATACCAGAGCAAATTGCCCTTGTTCAATAGGTTATTTTGCCCGAACGGTGAAACGCCCACCAATTAGGGCGACTTCGAGCTCTAGCCCATAGGCAGCACTAAGTTTTTCGGTAGTTAGCGTCTGAGTTATCGGGCCAGCTTCTAGGATCTTTCCATTATTTAGCACCAAGGCATGGGTGAAGCCTGAAGGTATTTCCTCCAAGTGATGGGTGACCATAACAATCGCCGGCGCTTTTGGATGGGAAGCGTAGCCGCTTAGTATCTTTATCGTCGCCTCTCTCGAACCAATGTCCAAGCTGGCAACTGGCTCATCAAGCAAAAGTAATTCAGGATCAGGCATAACAGCCCTGGCAATTTGAGTACGCTTTTTTTCGCCATCGCTGAGTGTTCCGAAAGCCCTGTCTGCCAGGTGTCCTAAGTCCCACTCCTTGAGCACACGTTTCGCCCTGCGTATATCTACTTCATCGTATTTCTCTTTGAAACGACCAGTGATCGCATAACTAGCAGTCATAACTGCATCGAGTACCGGCTCTGAATTTGGGATACGACCAGCGACGGCAGAAGAGGCAAAACCTATTCTGGTGCGAAGTTCAAAAACATTAATCTCACCGAGAGTCTCACCTAGGATCTGAGCTGATCCGGAACTTGGTTGAAGCTGAGCCGCGGCCAGTTTAAGCAGGCTTGTCTTCCCCGCACCATTTGGCCCAACAATTACCCAGCGCTGGTCGGCAGAGACAGACCAAGATACGTCTTCAAGTATGTTTTTGCCATCCCGCACCAGCGTTAGGTTCTTGAAAGATAGAACTTCGCTCATGATGGATTTAGCCTAGGCGAAAAATGGTTGAATCGAATTAGACACTCTAAATGCCAGTTCTTTTGCCCAGAGCGAATATAGTTTCTCTATGACCGCTTCCAGCCAAGCCAGCATGCTTGTCGTAGTTGATGTTGACTCGACTCTAATCGAGCAGGAAGTTATTGAACTACTGGCTGAATTCGCCGGAAAAGCTGACGAAGTGGCTGCCGTCACAGAAAGAGCTATGCGCGGTGAGCTAGATTTTGCCGGGAGCCTAAGAGCTCGAGTGGCGAGCTTAGCTGGGCTAGATGAAGAAATAATCGGCTTGGCGCTGGAGAAGATCAAACTAACCAAAGGCGCTGAGTTGCTTATTGAGAAAATTCACGCATCAGACGGGAAAGTTGCTGCGGTTAGCGGGGGCTTCATTCAGATTCTTGAACCACTGGCTAAGAAAATCGGCCTTGATTACTATCGGGCCAACACTCTGGAAATTGTCAATGGTAAATTGACCGGCGATGTGTTACCTCCGATTATTGATAAACCCGCAAAGGCGGTAGCGCTTAGAGAGTGGGCTTACGATTTAGGTTTAGACCATGCAAAAACAATTGCCATCGGCGATGGCGCAAACGATCTGGATATGATGCAAGTTGCTGGACTCAGTATCGGATTTAGTGCCAAGCCAAGAGTTAGAGTTGCCGCCGATATTTTGGTTGACTCAGGAGATCTGAGCGATGTATTGGCACTTATTGGACTTTAGTGACCTGTAGAGTGCAGTCCACCATCAACGTGAATTATTTCGCCGGTAGTTGCTGGGAACCAATCACTTAGCAACGCAACGATTCCCTTGGCTGCTGGTTCTGTGTCGGCCAACTCCCAGTGCAATGGTGCACGAGTAACCCAGATGTCCTCCATGTCGGAAAAACCAGGAATGCTCTTACCGGCTGGAGTTCTAAGTGGACCTGCGGAAATGAGATTGACTCTGATCCCCTCTTTACCGAGGTATCTAGCTAGATATCTAGAAGTCGATTCAAAGGCCGCTTTGGCAACACCCATCCAGTCGTAAACCGGCCATGAGACGCTAGCGTCAAAAGTCAATCCGGCGATCGACGAGCCATTACGCAATAGTGGTTTCGCAGCCATGGTTATTGATTTCAATGAGTAAGCGGAAACTTGAACTGCTGTCGAGACATCAGGCCATTCGGTGCTCAGGAAATTACCACCTAACGCTGTGCCTGGTGCAAATGCGATAGCGTGAACGATTCCATCAAGATGAGGAAGATATTGGCCAACTCTTTCTGGTAACGCAGCTAGATCAGCATCGCTAGTGGCATCTAGTTCAATAACTGGAGCAGGTTTTGGTAAGCGCAGTGCGATCTTCTCGGTGATTGGCAACATTCTTCCATAGGAAGAAAGCACAATCTCCGCTCCTTGCTCCTGGGCCAATTTGGCTACCGAAAATGCTATCGAGGCTTCGGTAAGCACTCCAGTGATCAAGATTTTCTTGCCTTCGAGGATTCCCATCATCTTCCTTAAATTAAGTCCTTCAGTTATGTCCCCTAGGCAATTCTGCCAGTTTTATTAGATATTCGGGCCTAATGGCCCATGCCCAATCCACCGTCAACCGGAATCACTGCCCCGCTGATATAAGCCGCATCATCACTGGCTAGCCAGAGAATAACCTTGGCAACTTCCTCAGGGCTGGCAAAACGTCCAGCTGGAATACGCTTTTTGTATTCGGCTGTCAGCTCCTCTCCCAGTTCCGCAGTCATGTCAGTGTCAATAAATCCAGGTGCGACAACATTCGCTGTGATTCCCCTGCCAGCAAGCTCCCTGGTCAGCGAACGAGCCATTCCGATTAGGCCACTTTTTGACGAAGAGTAGTTCACCTGGCCGGGGCTACCCAATAGGGCTACCACTGATCCAACGAGGATAACTCGACCGAATTTTCCCTTAATCATCGACTTTGTTGCGCGGCGAAGCACTCGGAAACTACCCGATAGGTTTGTGTCGATTACTTCCTCAAATTCTTCATCAGTCATTCGCATCAGCAAAGTATCCTTGGTGATTCCAGCGTTTGCTACCAAAATCTCAACTGGACCCAACTTTTCTTCGATTTCTGCGAAAGCCGCATCCAAAGCTGCTGCATCCCTGACATCTGCTTTCACGGCGAGTGCACCGGCAGGTCCATCACCGGATCTGACTGTGACGGCTACCTTATAGCCGGCTGCGATGAAAGTTTCTGCAATTGATTTACCGATTCCGCGGTTACCACCGGTTACCAGAACTACTCGAGACATTTTTACGCCTTTAGGTGAATTGGACAATATGGCCTGATTTGCTACAAGTCTATATCTAGGCTTGTAGTCAGGAGTTATCTAGGAGGGCAAGTTGACCAAACGACAATCTGTCACATCGGTCGAAATAGCCCCAGATCAGGACCGTCGCGCTAGATTCCTAAAATACACAATCGCTATGGTTATCCGTGTAATTTGCATATTGTTAGCTGTGGCAGTCCCACTTGGCTGGTTGACTGTGCTTTTTGCAATTGGTGCGATATTCCTTCCATATTTTGCTGTGATAATCGCCAACGAGGGCAGCGCTCGATCATCGAAGAAGGCTTCCAAAGTTGAGGCCCCGACCCTTTCGATCGGAGCAGACGCTTTCAGAAAGAGCGATACTGAGAATGACTAGAAAAGCGCACCTGGCCAGGTGGACTTCTTGGCTTCTCACAGCTGTAGTTTTTTCAATTGCCTGTTGGTTTTTGTCGCAGTGGCAGTTTGCTAGACAGCAAGAAGTTGTAACGGCAAACCAAATTATCAATAAGAATTTTGATCTCGCTCCCGTTCCAATTAGTCAGCTTTTGCAGCTAAACGATGAATGGGACAGCAATCTTGAATTCCGACCTGTTGAACTTACTGGAAAATATCTAGCGGATTCCTCGCTACTGGTTAGAAACCGCCCCTATGACGGTCAGCCTGGGTTCCTGCAACTAGTTGCTTTTGAGCTGACAAGTTCAGAGACTATCTGGATTGAGCGAGGCTGGTTGCCAACTGGGTTAAACCAAGACGCACCTGATGCAATTCCCGAAGTCGATCAGCTTCAGCGGCAAGTGATAATTCGTTTGCGGCCATCAGAGGTAAAAGATCGCAGAGATGCCCCGGTGGGCCAATTGCCAAATATAGATATTCCGCGAGCCAGTGCCAGCTTGCCAGCGACCCAGATTTATCAACAAGCCTACGGTCGCCTTGTTTCCGAGCAACCTGAGATGGGCCGTGGCGTTGATATAGGTAAGCCACAGTTATCTGAAGGCAACCACTTAAGCTATGCCTTTCAGTGGATTATTTTCGGCCTAATGGCCTTCGGTGCTGTTTTTTGGAATATTTCTCAAGATCGACGAAGACTTCGCGGCCAAATGCCACGTAAATTAGCATCGCTAAATCGCGACAAAGATGCAGAAGTCGAAGATCAGATTCTTGAAAAATAGCCTGACTGCAAAATTCACAGTCAGGCTATTTTTTTGTTAGCTAATTCTTTTTTAGTGCGGTCAATGCCACTAGACCAAAACCAACCTTGTTGACTACGTCGGCAACCACATAGATTATTGCGGCTGAGCAAATCGCCAACTCTAGGCTGGCCGCATCTGTTTGGTTTAATTGCAAGACCTCTTGAACCGCTGTCCCGATTGGATAGATGGCCCAACCGAAGATGACAAAGCGTTTCATATTTGTAATCGCCCTCTTAACTTCAGCGCTTGCCTTGCCCGGTACTATCTTCCAGATTAGGTAGACGATGTAGAGCCACGCTAGAGAAGAGATGATGAAATTCACGTAGTTTGCCGCAGATCCAACTGGGCCGATCTCTCCTAAGTAACCGGTAATAATCATCACCAGGTCGGCAACAATCAATCGGTAGGTTAGATCCTTTGGTGCTCCAGCAATTGTGGCGATAATGCCAAATTCAAGAAGAAGTAGCGGAGTTGTTAGGACCCAGTCAAGATATCTAACTGGCATGGTTGCATCAATTTGAGCAAGGGCCGGCTGCATAACACCAAAGCCAACAATGTCCTTCATCTGCCAATACATGATGGCGGCTATGAAAGTGATTGTCGCTGCGTAGGTGACGGTAGCCCGGTTCTCCGGCTTGTATTCGCCCCGTTGTAAAACGAAGTAAAAAGTTGCAGCTGCCATAGATACGAAACCGAGCATGAACATTGCTTGGGTAATCATTAGTAAATTCATCAGGTTATCCTTTCGAAAACGCTAGGTTTCAGCCTATAAGGCAATCGCAGCACTATTTAGGACAAAACAATCAAGTCTCGATAACTTTCATTCCAAAGATCTTCTTGCCCATCCGGCATTACTAGGACACGCTCTGGATTCAGGGCATCAACTGCCCCGACATCATGCGAGACAAGCACAATTGCACCTGTGAAGGTTGCCAGCGCTTTTAGAATCTCTTCGCGGCTGGCCGGGTCAAGGTTATTGGTTGGTTCATCAAGCAGAAGAACATTTGCTCTGGATACCACCAGAGAAGCCAGAGCTAACCTAGTCTTTTCTCCACCGGAGAGAACACCTGCCGGCTTATTTACATCATCTCCGCTGAACAAAAAGGAACCGAGCACCTTTCTGGCGTCGATTTCAGCTAATTCGGGAGCAGACGCCTGCATGTTTTCAAGGACAGACTTGGAAATGTCTAGAGTCTCATGCTCCTGGGCGTAGTAACCGATTTTTAGACCATGACCTGGATCTACTTGGCCCGTATCCGCATCTTCGACACCAGCAAGAATTCTAAGCAGTGTGGTCTTACCCGCACCGTTTAAACCAATGATCACTACTTTCGAGCCTCTATCGATAGCCAAATCAACAGCTGTGAAAACTTCAAGGGAACCGTAGTTCTTACTCAAGTTGTGAGCAAATAGAGGTGTCTTTCCGCAAGGTGTTGGATCTGGAAATCTTATGTTGGCAACCTTGTCATGTTCTCGAACTGAGTCCAAAGAATCCAATAAGCGTTCGGCCCGCCTAGCCATTTGGTGAGCAGCTGCTGCCTTGCTAGCTTTTGCACCAAATCTAGTTGCCTGAAGTTGTAGCATGGCAGCTTTTCGTTCCGCGGTTGATCTTTCGCGCTTTCGTCTTTCCTCATCAGTTTCACGCTGTTTCAGATATGCCTTCCAACCCATGTTGTAGATGTCTATCACTGCTCGATTGGCGTCAAGGTAGAACACTCTATTAACTGTTTCCTCGACTATGTCCAAGTCGTGACTAATGACGATGAGCGCGCCAGCATAATTTTTGAGAAAGTCTCTCAGCCAAAGCACGCTGTCGGCGTCAAGGTGATTGGTCGGTTCATCCAAAATCATTGTTTGAGCATTAGAAAAAAGGATGCGGGCTAACTCAATGCGTCTTCGTTGCCCACCGGAGAGAGTGCCCAAGTTTTGACTTAGGACATTAGGTTTTAGTCCCAAGTGACCAGCTATTGCAGATGCCTCTGCTTCTGCAGCGTATCCCCCATTAGCTTCAAATTGAGCCTCAAGTTTGGCATATCGCCCCATAGCGGCTTCGTAGACTTGCTCATCCACCGAACCCATGTCCTGCCTTGCTGCTTCGAGCTTCTTCAGTATTGTGCCAAGCCCGCGAGCATTCAGGATTCGGTCTTTTGCGCTTTCGTTTGGATCGCCAGAACGAGGATCCTGCGGTAAATAACCAATCTCACCAAAAGTTTCTATTGTCCCTGCAGATTGCTGAAAATCCCCTGCGATGACCCTAGTCAGGGTTGTTTTGCCAGCTCCATTGCGCCCGACTAAGCCGACCTTGTCGCCTTTTGCCACTTGAAAATTAACCCCAGACATCAATACCCTCGCTCCGATAGTTATCTCCAGTTCACGTGCGGTAATCATTTGACTCCAAGACTGAACTAACTATGGGCGGGATTGAACTGGTTTTAACCCTACAATTAACCAAACACAATTTTTTGGGAAAGGCACTAACTTGAGCTCGATCACAACTGCAAGACCTACCATCGTGGATAGTTTCATCAGTAGGACTATTTATTCGGATATCACTCTCGTTGCATTTGGTGTTGCTTTAACCGCACTGGCCGCTCAGATACAAATACCAGTTAGCCCAGTTCCCTTCACCTTCCAAACTTTGGCAGTACTGCTAATCGGTGCCAGTTACGGTGCCGCAAGAGCAGGCATCACCATGGCCACTTATGCTTTGGCCGGATTAGTTGGTATCCCAGTATTCGCGGGCTATTCCAGCGGCCCAGAAGTTCTCGTCGGCGCGACAGGTGGGTTCATCCTTGGGTTTATTTTTGCTGCGATGTTAACCGGCTACCTAGCTCAAAAGGGTTGGTCAACTAGCCCCTGGAAAATGTTCCTGAACTTTAGTTTTGGGTCAATTTTGATTTATTTCGTTGGTATTCCAGTGCTTGCAATGGTCGCCTTCAATGCCGATTTACAAGTTGCGGCTAAGTTCATGCTTCCATATCTACTCTGGGACGCTTTGAAGGCTGTGATTGCAGGTGCTTTCTTGCCAAGTGCTTGGGCAGTGGTTAAAAAAATCAAAAAGAGCTAAATCGTAAAACCGATTGCTCGCATTTGATCTTTACCGTCCTCAGTGATTCTCTCTGGACCCCATGGTGGCATCCAAACCCAATTTATTCTGAATGCTTCAACTACACCGTCTAGCGCCATGCCGGTCTGCTCTTCGATAACATCCGTAAGTGGACAACCGGCGGAGGTAAGTGTCATGTGAATCAGCAAGCTGCCATCTTCGGCTTGCTTCAGATCATAAATCAGACCAAGATCAACAATGTTTACGCCTATTTCGGGGTCGATTACTTCTTTCAAGGCTTCCAAACAACGATCGTATTGTTCAGCCGGTAGATCTAGTTCAGACAATTAGTGGGCCTTCTGATACTTGTCGTAACCTTCAGCTTCAAGTTTTGCAGCCAGTTCAGGCCCGCCCTCTTCGGCAATTTTGCCATCGACAAAAACGTGGACAAAATCAGGTTTGATGTAGTTAAGAATTCGGGTGTAGTGGGTAATCAAAAGCACACCCATGTTGTTGTCCTGGTGAATTCTATTAACTCCTTCGGAGACAACTCTAAGTGCGTCCACATCTAGACCTGAGTCAGTTTCATCCAAGACAGCAAATTTCGGCTTGAGCAATTCCATTTGCAGAATCTCATGGCGTTTTTTCTCTCCTCCGGAAAAGCCCTCATTGACATTTCGCTCAGAGAAAGCAGGATCCATACGAAGGCTCTCCATGGCGTCTTTGACATCCTTGATCCAAGTCCTAAGCGCTGGTGCTTCGCCATCGATTGCAGTTTTAGCGGTCCTCAGGAAGTTTGAGACAGAAACACCAGGGATCTCCACCGGGTATTGCATGGCTAGAAAAAGGCCAGCTTTGGCTCTCTCATCGACGCTCATTTCGAGCACATCTTCACCATCAAGCAGAATCTGGCCTTGGGTAATTGAGTACTTAGGGTGACCGGCAATCGAGTAGGCAAGAGTTGATTTACCAGAACCGTTAGGCCCCATGATTGCGTGTATCTCACCGGAGTTAATAGTCAGGTCCACTCCACGCAGGATCTGCTTAGTACCTTGATCTGTCTCGACGCTCACGCCAAGGTTGATAATTTCTAGTTTTGCCACAGGTCTATTCCAATCTATTTTCTAAACTCTTAAGCTTCGTATTCGAGGAATACTTCGCCATTTTCAACGAATACCTCATAAACCGATACTGGTTCGTAAGCGGGTAACGAAAGTGGGCTTCCGGTTGTAAGTGAGAACTTTGCCCCATGAGCCCAGCACTCGATGGTTTCATTGTCAACAAATCCTTCGCTAAGAGATACTTCACCGTGCGAGCACTTGTCATCGAGAGCGTGGAACTTTCCGTCTGGAGTATGCACGATTGCGAAAGCGTGTTCACCGATTTTCACCCGAATTGCACGCCCGAGTTTTATGTCTTCGACATTGCAAATACGAATTGCCATGTTATTTTTGCCCTAACTTTGCTTGCAACACTTCTGAAAGGCTCTCAACAATATCCGGCAAGTCGGTTTTCTGAAGAAGTTCTAACAGAAAGCCCATTACAACCAATTGTCTTGCCGATAACTCATCGATTCCACGTGCTTGTAGGTAAAACAGCTGTTCATCATCAAATCTTCCCGAAGCGCTGGCGTGTCCAGCCCCAACGATTTCACCCGTCTCGATTTCCAGATTTGGAACAGAGTCAGCTCGAGCGCCATCAGTGAGCAGTAGGTTGCGGTTTAGTTCGTAAGTGTCAGTTCCCTCGGCCGCGACTCGGATCAAGACGTCGCCGATCCACACAGTGTGAGCCTTCTCCCCTGACAGAGCGCCTTTGTAAGTAACTCTAGATTTGCAGTTCGGTGAAGCGTGGTCCACGAAAGGGCGCATTTCAATGTGTTGGTTTGAATTCGCGAAGTAAACACCGTTCATTTCAACCTCTGAGCCGGGTGCAGCAAAAGTAGTGATTGGAGTTACTCGCAATAAAGAGCCACCGAACGCTGCCACCGTGTGCTTTAGATTGGCGTTTCTGCCAAGTTTCGCAAAGTGCGCTGAAACATGGACCGAATCTGCACTCCAATTTTGCACGGTTACTAAATTCAGGCTCGCTTCGTCAGAAACTGATATCTCAACATTTTCGCCTAGAACGCCTTGACCTTGGTAGTTCAGCAATACCGTGGATTTACTGTGCGGTTTCGCCTCTATGAATACGTGAAGTGCTGACGGGGCTAGCGAATCGCCATTGATTTGGATTCTAAATGGCTCGCTGAGTTCACCAGTAACCCTAACCACTAACGTCTTACTCGCGTTGGTGTATGCCGCTGCGGCGACTCTATCCTCTGGAGTGCCCACTGATCCAACAATCTCGTTGGAACTTTCAAGCCAATATGTTTCGACTCCAGGAATTGAACTGAAGCTAACCTGAGCTTCATATTCAGCCAAAACATCCTGGTCCAAACCCTTGAGCTGACCTGCATCGAGGTAACGCCAAAGGTCCTGACGTGAGTCGATCGCTGCAAAATCAGAGACTGAAGTTGATTTAGGCCGCTCGCTTCGAATTTGAAGAGGAACGAATGAACCATGGCTATGTTCAGAAAGACCGTGCTGTGACATTAGCCAACAGCCCCTTCCATCTGCAACTCAATCAACTTGTTTAGTTCAAGTGCATATTCCATCGGCAGTTCTTTTGAAATTGGCTCGATAAAACCACGAACAATCATCGCCATTGCTTCGTCTTCAGCTAAACCTCTTGATTGTAGATAAAACAATTGCTCATCGCTAACTCTGGAAACTGTGGCCTCATGTCCCATCGATACGTCATCTTCACGAACGTCGACTGCTGGATAGGTGTCACTTCTAGAAATCGTGTCAATTAGCAGAGCGTCACATCGAACAGTATTTGCCGAATGGTGAGCTCCAGGATTTACTCTGATCTCACCGCGGTAGCTGGTGCGTCCGCCGGCCCGAGCGATTGATTTAGAAACGATTGAAGAAGAAGTATGTGGCGCGAGGTGGATCATCTTTGCGCCAGCATCCTGGTGCTGTCCCTCACCGGCAAATGCAACAGATAGTGTCTCGCCACGGGCATACTCGCCTGCCAAGATTACCGACGGGTATTTCATGGTTACTTTCGAACCAATGTTTCCGTCAATCCATTCCATAGTGGCACCTTCGTGGGCGATAGCTCGCTTGGTCACTAGGTTGTATACGTTGTTTGACCAGTTTTGGATGGTCGTGTAACGCACTCTGGCGTTCTTCTTCACAATGATTTCAACCACAGCAGAGTGAAGTGAATCGCTCTTGTAAATCGGTGCGGTACAGCCTTCGATGTAGTGAACATATGAACCTTCATCTGCGATGATCAGTGTTCTTTCAAACTGGCCCATGTTCTCGGTGTTGATGCGGAAATAAGCTTGCAGTGGGATTTCAACATGCACACCCTTTGGCACGTATACGAATGAGCCGCCAGACCAAACTGCAGTATTTAGAGCGGCAAATTTGTTATCACCAGCAGGAATTACAGTTCCGAAATACTCTTGGAAAATCTCTGGGTGTTCCTTCAATGCAGTGTCGGTGTCCAAGAAAATGACTCCTTGGCGCTCAAGTTCTTCATTGATCTGGTGGTATACAACCTCAGACTCATACTGCGCTGCGACACCAGCCACAAGGCGTTGACGCTCGGCCTCAGGAATACCGAGCTTCTCGTAAGTGTTTTTGATATCCTCAGGCAGCTCTTCCCAAGAGTTTGCCTGCTGCTCGGTAGAGCGCACGAAATACTTGATGTTGTCGAAATCTATGCCGCTGAGGTCTGAACCCCAGGTAGGCATTGGTTTGCGCTGGAAGTAAGAAAAACCTTTTAGTCGAAGCGCGAGCATCCACTCTGGCTCTGATTTTTTTCCCGAGATGTCGGAAACGACCTCTTCATTAATGCCTCGTCGAGCGCTGGCACCAGCATCATCCTTGTCTGACCAGCCAAACTCGTATACGCCCAATCCCTCAAGATCGTCTGGGGTTACTTTGGAGTCTGACAAGGCAAACCTCTTTCTGGAGTAGACAAACTAGCCCAAAATAGGCTAATCGTGACTTGAAATCAAAATTTCTAGGAACTTGAAGCGAAGCTTCAGGGTTCGCGAGTAGTCTAAGTTTATCGAACTGTTACCCAATAAGTAACCCCTTGAGCGCTTTGAGAGGCACGTTTTGGTCAATTTCCTGTTTCGCGGCAGAATTCGCCTATACGCCGTGCTCTCATTGATCAGCCAAATTCTCATAGTTGTAACTGGCGGTGCAGTGAGGCTTACCGGTTCGGGGCTAGGCTGCCCAACTTGGCCCGAGTGCCAACCAGGATCTCTTGTTTCGGTCCCAGAGCTCGGAATTCATGGCTTTATCGAGTTTGCTAATCGCCTGCTGACTTTCGTCCTTCTGTTTATCGCCTTATTCACTTTCATTTGCGTTCTTCTGGAACCAAAGGGGTCGCGCAAGGGTATTTTTTGGACCTCTTTCAGCCTTGGTTTGGGCATAATCGTTCAGGCGGTAATTGGCGGTATATCAGTGCTGACCGGTTTAAATTCTTGGATTGTTGGACTCCATTTCATAGTTTCAGCCGTGCTTATTGGCATCGCAGCAATTCTGCTCTGGTATAGCCGAGGTGCAAAGACCTTTGAAAGCAACAAGGCTGTTCGGGCCACGACCTCCGCACTCTTCCCTTTTGGCGTACTAACTATTCTTGTCGGTGTCCTTGTCACCGGAGCTGGACCACATGCTGGCGATGCAGAAACTCCGCGCAATGGATTGAATATCGACTTGTTTGCTCACCTGCACTCTTACCCTGCATATGTCACCACAGCGCTATCGTTGCTGCTTGTTTATTTAGTTTTCAGAAGCAAACAACCTATTGGCAGTGCTCTAGCTCTGTTCTTAGTTTTGGGATCTCAAGCGATTCTTGGAATAGTCCAAACTCGAACTGGCCTGCCGGTGATTTTGGTGGGCCTTCACATGCTTGGTGCATCTGTCTTGGCTTATCTATTTACCTGGCAAATGCTGATTAGAAGAATTTGGTTCAAGAAAAAATGACCGCCGTATTTTGGTTCAGAAGAGATCTTAGGCTCGCCGATAATCAGGGATTACTCGCTGCTTTCAGTTACGCAAAATCAACCGGTGACAACGAAGTTGCAGCCGTCTATTTTTACAGCCCACTCGCCTATCAAAACCTCGAAGGCATCAGGCAACACAGCCTTACCGAATCAATCCGAGCGCTTAACACATCGATGCAAGACCAACTAAATGTGGCAGCGGCAGCAACCAGCTCGGAGCTAGCCGAAAAACTAATCGCCATAGCAAATAAAACAAAAACGAACAGAGTATTTGCAATGCGCCTATTCGATCCAGAAGGGATTAGGCAGCAGATTGCAGTTCAAAAAGCGCTCTCTGAAAATGGATGCACTCTTGAATTGATTGGTTCCGGTTATGCAGTAGAACCTGGCACAGTGGTCAAACCCGATGGAACAAACTACCGCGTTTACACGCCATTTTATAAATCTTGGGTTCAGCTATTGAGTGAGACTCCGATGAAAAAACCTGCCAGTTCATTTTCCTGGTTGACCATTCCCAAGATGAAAGAGATTCCCAAGCCAGAAAAGCCAAGTCCGATTAAGGTCATCGCTGGCGAAGCTTTTGCTTTGAGAACGCTTCAACGATTCCGGAAAAGGGCGTTGGCAAGTTATGACGAAAATCGCAATCGCGCCGATTTGAGCGGGACGTCGCATCTTTCGCATGCGCTAGCCCACGGAGAGATTCACCCTAGAACCATTCTCGCTGGCCTAGGTGACTCTCCTGCTGAAGAAGTATTTCGTAAAGAGATTGCTTGGCGCGAATTTTATGCGGATGTTTTATTTCACTATCCGCAGACGCTCACCGATTACTACGAGCCTAAATTCAAACAACTTAGATACGACACTGGAAAATCTGCGCAGAGCAGATTCGAGGCCTGGTGTCGGGGTGAAACCGGTTATCCGATGGTCGATGCAGGAATGCGGCAACTGGTAACCACGGGTTGGATGCACAATCGCGTTCGAATGATTGTTGCTTCTTTTTTGGTTAAGGATTTGCACCTGGAGTGGACTCAAGGGGCGGCTTTTTTTGAGGCACATCTAAGTGACTACGATCCGGCATCAAACTCTCATGGTTGGCAATGGACGGCTGGCTGTGGCACCGATGCTTCGCCCTATTATCGAATTTTCAACCCAATACTTCAGGGTTTGAAATTTGATCCAAACGGCGATTACGTTCGGAAATACATTCCAGAGTTAAGCCACATTGCCGGAGCGGCTGTGCACGAACCTTGGGAAATATTCGAAGGATATCAAAACGGCTACCCCGAGCGGATTGTTGACCATAATATCGAGCGCAATGAATCACTAGCTCGATTAGAGGAATTGAAAAACCTTAGTAAATAGCAAAGAACAAAAGCGGATCGAGTCCAACTGCAATAAACAAGGCTGTTAGATAACTTATTGAAAAGTGAAATAGCCTCATCGGGTTGAAGGCACTTCCCTTTTTAGCTTTGATAAGAAGCGAATGACTCTCGAGGATAAACCAGCCACCTCCAACTAAGGCAACTACCAGATAGATCCAGCCCATCGGTGCAACTGGAATCAGCACAAAAGTTGTGAGTACCATCACGTAACTGTAGGAGACGATTTGTTTACCAACGGCAACCGAATCTGCAACCACCGGTAGCATCGGAACCCCTGCAGCCTTATAGTCATCTAGGTATTTCATCGATAATGGCCAGTAGTGCGGAGGCGTCCATAGGAAGATAATCACAAAAAGAACTAGTGCACTCCAGCTCAGCGAATTTGTTACTGCGCTAAATCCGATAAGTACCGGCATCGCTCCAGCTGCTCCACCCCAGACGATGTTCTGCGGCGTTCTTCGTTTGAGTAGCAATGTGTATACAAAAATGTAGAACAATTCAGCGCTCAGCGCCAAAAGTGCTGATAGCCAGTTCACGAACAGTCCAAGCCAAAGCACCGAAATAATTCCAATTGCGGTAGCAAAAATCACGGCGGATCGCTTACTAAGTTCACCTGTGACCAGTGGTCGTTTCTGGGTACGACCCATAACTTTGTCAATATCGGTGTCGATTATTGAATTGAAAGAATTTGCGGATCCAGCACTTAGCGCCCCACCGATAAGAGTTGCCAAAACTAACCAAAGGTTAGGTATTCCACGTTCTGCCAAAATCATGACCGGGACAGTCGTGATAAGCAGAAGTTCAATTACGCGGGGTTTTGTAAGGGCAAAGAAAGCCACCAATTTGCGATAGAAATAGTTCAAATTGGCTCCGTAGCTGGGTTTGATTTACTCTAAGTCTAAGCCAAACCCGCGAAACTGTTACATCTCCGTAATAATTTATTGCTCGGGTGTAGACTTCAAGAACAAATACACCGCACTGCTTAGGGCTCTAAGGCCCTTATTTAGGGTGTAATTAGGAAGGCGACGAAGCCATTTCTCTAGACCAAATCGCCTCAAACTAAGGAGTGAGTGCTTTGACACTTAGCTGGGAAAGCATCGATTCTAAAGCCGTTGACACCGCAAGAGTATTAGCCGCAGACGCCGTAGAAAAAGTTGGAAACGGCCACCCCGGTACCGCGATTTCGTTAGCCCCTGTTGCGTATTTGCTTTTTCAAAAAGTGATGAATCACGATCCGAAGGATCCGAAGTGGGCCGGTAGAGACAGATTCATCCTCAGTGTCGGTCACTCTTCATTAACTTTGTATAACCAGCTATATCTCGCCGGATATAACTTGGAACTTGAAGATCTAAAGGCTCTTCGAACCTGGGGCTCAAAAACTCCGGGCCACCCCGAGTTCGGGCACACCGATGGTGTTGAAATCACCACTGGCCCGCTCGGTCAGGGTTTAGCATCGGCAACCGGTTTCGCATATGCAGCGAGGTTCGAACGCGGACTATTTGACCCAGACACAAAAGCCGGTGAGTCAGCATTTGATCATTTCATCTTCGTCATCGCCGGTGATGGTGATATGCAGGAAGGTGTCACCAGCGAGGCCGCTTCTTTGGCAGGACATCAGCAGCTTGGGAACCTTGTTGTTATCTATGACTCAAACCAGATATCCATCGAAGATGACACCAATATTGCTTTCACCGAAGATCTATCCGCTAGATATGACTCTTACGGGTGGCACACTCAAACAGTTGACTGGAAAAAGACTGGCAATTACGAAGAGGATATTGAGGAACTGTATCAGGCGATCGAAAGAGCCAAAGCAGTTACCGATAAGCCATCGCTAATTACTCTTCGCACGATAATTGGGTGGCCGTCACCGAAAAAACAAAACACCGGGAAAATTCATGGCTCTGCTCTAGGTCAAGAAGAACTAGCCGGCCTAAAAAAGGCGCTTGGCTTTGATCCGGAAAAAACTTTCGAAGTAGCCGATGAGGTTATTTCACATTCAAGAGCGAATGCTGCTTCGCGGGCAGAACTTGCGAAGGATGCATGGCAGCAGCGTTTTGATGCTTGGGCTGCAAAAAACCCAGAGCATAAGGATTTGTTTGATCGTGTCCAATCAGGCCAGGTGCCAGAGAATCTAGATGGCGTGTTACCTGTTTTTGAGTCAGGTAAAGACGTTTCTACTAGATCAGCGTCGGGCAAAGTAATCAATGCAATTGCTGGGATCATGCCTGAGCTTTGGGGCGGCTCTGCCGATCTTGCTGAATCAAACAACACCACTATTGAAGGTGCTAAGTCATTCGTACCCGCTAAGTGGTCAACCCACGAGTGGTCCGGCGATAAGTATGGCCGGGTTTTGCACTTCGGCATCCGCGAACATGCCATGGCTTCGATACTCAACGGTATTGTCTTGCACGGAAACACCAGAGTTTTCGGTGGAACATTTCTAATTTTCAGCGATTACATGCGGCCAGCGGTAAGGTTAGCCGCTCTTATGCAAGTACCATCCATCTTTGTTTGGACTCACGATAGCGTCGCACTCGGAGAGGACGGCCCCACGCACCAGCCGGTCGAGCAGTTGGCAACATTACGTGCTATCCCGAATTTGGATATGATCCGACCAGCAGATGCTAACGAAGTGTCTTTCGCGTGGGCGCAAATGCTTAGACGGCGCAAGGGTCCAGCAGGAATTGCGCTAACTAGACAAAACATCCCAGTTTTCTCACGCGGTGTCCCAGATGAAACAGGTGTCAGTTACGCCGGCGCTGAGCACACGGCAAAGGGTGCATACATTTTGGCTGAAGCATCAAACTCCAAACCAGAGGCCATAATCATCGCAACTGGTTCTGAAGTTCATTTAGCCATCAACGCAAGGCTGCAATTAGAGGCCAATGGCATCGCTACTCGCGTCGTGTCTGCCCCATGTCTTGAGTGGTTTGATGAGCAGCCAGAGAGCTATCGTAAGCAAGTTCTTCCAGATGAGGTTTCGGCCAAGGTATCGGTTGAAGCCGGTTTGTCCCTCGGTTGGAGTAAATACATCGGGGCAAATGGAATATCAGTCTCGATTGAGCACTTTGGTGCTTCAGCGGATTACAAAACCTTGTTTACAAACTTTGGTATTACCACCGAAGCCGTAATTGCCGCAGTAAACAAAGCCATTAAAAACTAGGTCGGAGAAAACGATGACTAATCCCCTTGCCCAATTAGCCACAAACGGTGTGAGCATTTGGCTGGATGACTTATCCAGAACCAGGATTCGCTCCGGAGCGCTGGCGGAGCTGATCACTAGTCGAAGTGTCAGCGGTGTTACAACAAATCCAACTATCTTCGCCGCCTCAATCGGCAAAGGCGATGGCTACCAGGATCAGGTAACAGAACTTGCCGCTGCTGGTGCAAGTGCATCAGAGGCTATTTTTGAGATAACCACTAAGGATGTTGCCGAAGCGTGCGACATTTTTGCTGATGTTTATCAAAGTTCAAGTGGTTTTGACGGCCGGGTATCTATTGAAGTCGAGCCAGGACTTGCTAACGACACCGCTGGGACGGTCATGCAGGCAAAAGAACTATTTGCCAAGGTAAATCGGCCAAACGTAATGATAAAGATTCCGGCTACCAAAGCCGGGTTGGCTGCTATCACCGAAGTTATAGCAGCAGGTATCAGCGTTAACGTAACGCTTATTTTCTCCTTACAGCGCTACCGCGAAGTGATTGCGGCATATCAGGCAGGTATTGCCTTAGCAAAAGCCTCAGGGCAGGCCCTTGGAAATATCCACTCTGTAGCATCGTTCTTCGTGTCGAGAGTTGATACTGAGATTGACAAACGCCTCGGCAATATTGGAACTGCAGACGCAGCGACTATGAAGAGTAAGGCTGCACTGGCAAATGCCCGACTAGCTTACGAGGTTTTTGAACAGGAATTCGATACGCCAACCTGGAAAGAGTTGGCTGTCTCAGGAGCAAACATTCAGCGACCATTGATGGCTTCTACCGGTGTAAAAGATCCCGCTCTCCCAGACACTCTTTATGTAACTGAACTTGTGGCTGAATACATTGTAAACACGATGCCGGAGAAAACCATGGAGGCAGTTTTTGACCACGGCGTTATCCCGGCTAACAGCATTCAAGGTAAATACGAGGAGTCTAAATTAGTTCTTCACACACTAAATGCGATGGGCATTTCCTACGATGTGGTAACTGAACTACTTGAAAAAGAGGGCGTAGAGAAATTTATTGTCTCGTGGAACGAACTTGTTGAATCAGTTAGTAGCGCATTAGAGGCCAGCAAGTAAATGTTACGAATATCTCTCCCAACCGCTTGGCTTGACGAAATTCAGCCGACACTTCAGGATTTAGTTACCGATAAGGTGGCCTCCCGTATCAGCCAGAAGGACTTCACACTTTGGGGTGAGCCAGCCGAAAGCGAATCCCGTATACGACTTGGTTGGGTAGATGCTGCCAGTAATTCTCTGTCCCTGATCTCTGACCTAGCAGAACTCAAAGACACGTTCTCCGCTGCGGGTATAAACCGAATCGTCCTCTGTGGAATGGGTGGTTCAAGCCTTGCACCTGAAGTTATATCCAAAAAGTATGGCGTGCAAATCGAAATCCTAGATTCAACATCCCCAGAGCAGCTAAATGAAGTTATTTCACAAGGAGTACAGCACACAGCTGTTGTAGTTTCATCGAAATCCGGTTCGACAGTAGAGACCGACTCACAGAAAAGATTGTTTGAGGATCTCTTCGCGAAAGCTGGAATTTCTAGGACCGAGAGAATCATTATCGTTACTGATCCGGGATCACCTTTGGATCAAGCCGCTCGTCAAGACGGGTACCGAGTTTTTAACGCCGATCCAAATGTGGGTGGGCGCTATTCTGCTTTGACCGCTTTCGGGGTTGTGCCATCCTATTTGGCTGGGGTCCCGGTCGAGGAACTGCTGAACCAAGCTTTGAGCACCAAATATTTGGCCGAGGACTCCTCCGAGAACCCAGCTCTGATTCTTGGCGCACTTTTGGCCGCCCTTCCTGGATTGAATGGTCCTCGTGACAAGGTTGGAATCCTCGCTGATCAAATTACGCTGCCTGGTTTTGCCGATTGGGCAGAACAGTTGATTGCTGAATCAACGGGCAAAGATGAAAAAGGAATCCTTCCGATTGCTTTGACTGAACAATCCCCCGAGCTAACTGCTAACTTCGGCGACGTAGTTCTGATCACTGTGTCAGCCGATGAAAACTTTAGTGACGCATTTGGTGCACTGGTAACCGGTAACTTAGCTGAACAGTTTATGCTTTGGGAATACGCAACCGCCGTGGCCTCAAGATTAATCCAGGTCAATCCATTTGATCAACCTGACGTTGAGTCAGCTAAGGTAGCTGCTCGTGGAATGCTCTCAAATAAAGCGGTACTAAATTCCCCTTCCTTGACTGACTCGGGTATAAGTGCTACTTTCCTAGGTTCTCAGATTGGAAAAGACGAATCAGTGAAATCACTTCTTAGCGATCTTCTAGGCAAAGTGCACGATGACGGTTACATTGCTGTGCATGCTTATTTGAATCGCAAGTCAGATTTACCTGCTGAGGAAATAGTGCGGCTTTTGGTTAAAAAAACAAACCGGCCTGTTACCTTCGGTTGGGGTCCACGCTTTCTTCATTCAACAGGTCAGTACCACAAGGGTGGACCTAGAACCGGTGTATTTCTACAGTTAGTCGCCGAGACTCAAGATGATTTAGCAGTTCCGACAAGAGAATTCAGTTTTGCTGAGCTTATCCGCTCACAGGCTGAGGGTGACGGTCAGGTTCTAGCCGATTTGGGCAGGCCCGTCCTGCGCCTTGGATTATCGAATCCAAAATCCGATTTCGCAAGACTAATCGAACTGATTGAGGAAATTTAGCCTGTGGTTGGTGTGAAACTTGGTCCTGGAATAAATCCGCTGCGTGATCCTGAGGATAGAAGGCTCAATCGCATCGCGGGTCCCGCTGGGTTGATTATATTTGGGGTGACTGGAGACTTATCTCGTAAAAAACTTATGCCTGCGGTCTATGACTTGGCTAACCGCGGGCTGTTACCGCCTGGTTTCTCGTTAGTTGGTTTTGCTAGAAGAGATTGGGTTGATCAAGACTTTGGCAAGGTTGTTCACGACGCGGTGCGTGAATATGCCAGGACTCCATGGAGTGAAGAGGTCTGGAAACAACTTTCCCGAGGTATTCGCTTTGTCAGCGGTGAGTTCGATGACGATGCGGCTTTTGATCGGCTAAGGGAAACTATCGAGGCGCTCGATAAGGAGCGTGGCACAAACGGCAATCACGCGTTTTACCTGAGCATTCCACCTAAGGCCTTTCCGATTGTCACCCAGCAACTTTCCAGATCAGGTCTTGCTGATCCTAAGCCGGATCAATTCCGTCGAGTAGTGATCGAAAAACCATTTGGTCACGACCTGCAATCGGCGAGAGAGCTAAATGAAGTTGTTGAGTCAGTTTTCCCGGCGGATGCTATTTTCCGAATCGACCATTATCTCGGTAAGGAAACAGTTCAAAACATCCTTGCCTTGCGCTTTGCCAACCAACTCTATGAACCGCTTTGGAACAACAATTACATTGACCACATCCAAATCACGATGGCCGAGGATATTGGTGTGGGTGGACGAGCAGGTTATTACGACGGAATTGGCGCAGCTCGCGATGTAATCCAGAATCACTTGCTACAGCTTTTAGCGCTAACCGCTATGGAAGAACCGGTTTCCTTTGATGCAGCCGATCTTCGTGCTGAAAAAGAGAAGGTTCTCTCTGCGGTAACTATCCCAAAGGATTTGTCCAAATACACGGCACGCGGTCAATACACCGGTGGCTGGCAGGGCGGCGAAAAAGTGACTGGCTTCTTGCAAGAAGAAGGCATGAACCCGAAATCAGTGACAGAAACGTTTGCTGCCATGAAGCTAGAAATCAATACCAGACGTTGGGCTGGAGTTCCTTTTTATCTAAGAGCGGGAAAGCGCTTGGGACGTAGGGTTACTGAAATTGCCGTGGTCTTCAAACGAGCTCCTCAACAACTTTTTGAGGCAAGCCAGACATCTGCGCTAGGACAAAATGCTTTGGTGATTAGAGTGCAGCCGGATGAAGGCGTCACCATTCGATTTGGTTCAAAGGTGCCAGGCGTTGGTATGCAAGTTCGTGATGTGACTATGGACTTTGGGTACGGCCACGCCTTTACCGAGGCTTCCCCTGAGGCTTACGAAAGACTTATCCTCGATGTGTTATTAGGCGATCCGCCGCTGTTTCCTCGTCACGAGGAAGTTGAGCTTTCTTGGAAGATTCTTGACCCTATCGAAAAGTTCTGGGCAAGTAAAGGTAAGCCTGAACCGTATAGACCCGGAACCTGGGGTCCAGCATCTGCCGATCGGATGATGGCTTTAGACGGAAGATCGTGGAGAAGACCATGATTAAGACTCTCCCAAACACCACAATTTCCCAGGTTTCTAAAGAGTTAGTGGAATTGCGTGACGAGGGCGGCGCTGTTGCCCTGGGTCGAGTGTTAACTCTTATCATCGAGACAGATTTTGCCGGCTTAGAATCTGCAGTTGATTCTGCTAACGAAGCATCAAAAGCACATCCCTGCCGGATTATCGTGCTTGCCAAGAACAAGGCAAAAAAGCAGGAAAAGCCAAAACTTGATGCGGAGATTCGCGTCGGTGGTGATGCTGGGGCTTCTGAGGTAGTAGTTTTGCGAGCCTATGGAGAAGCCGCCAGCGATCAAGAAAGCTTGGTGACCGGTCTACTTTTGCCGGACGCGCCAGTTGTGGCATGGTGGCCAGGTGAGGCCCCAGAGAAACCGTCAACTTCACCGATAGGCAGAATTGCACAGAGAAGAATTACCGATGCCGCCGCACAGAAAAATCCTCATGGCTGGCTATCTTCATTGGCCAAGAACTACACTCCAGGAGATAGTGATTTTGCTTGGACCAGGCTTACCCTGTGGCGAGCTCAACTTGCAGCGCTTCTAGATCAGCCACCATATGACCCAGTGCTCGAAGTCGTGGTAACTGGCGCAGTTGACTCCCCCAGCACTGATTTACTTGCTGCTTGGTTGGAGACGAAATTGAAAGTCAAAGTCAAGCTGATCAGAACCCAACGAGGCAAGGCTATTGCGGGTATCAAGGGTGTCAAGTTAATCAGAAAATCAGGTGACATCGAGATCGTTCGCAATATTCCCGATGTCGCCACGCTGATTCAACCTAGTCAGCCAATCAGAGACATTTCTTTACCTAGAAGATCAGTTAGGGACTGTCTTATTGAAGATCTACGCAGATTAGACAGTGATGACGTATTTGGAAAGCTAATCACTAAGGGCTTTGGCACTAAGCGAACCTCTCCAGCCATCTCCGCTAAGGCGAAGAGCTAGCAAATGCAACAGGTTGAAATCCGCCGAGCCCAAGACAGTGCTGATGTAGCCGAACAAGCCGCCGTTTTCATCCTGGAGAGATTACTCATTGCAAAAAATAAGTTTCATATTGCACTTACTGGCGGAACTGTAGGTATCTTGACGCTGAAGGCTTTAAGCCAAAAAGAAGAGGTACAAAAAATAGATTTTAGTTCAATTCACTTCTGGTTTGGCGATGACAGATTTGTGGCGGCGGAGAGCCCGGACAGAAACGCAGTCCAGGCTAAACAAGCTCTGCTAGGAAATTTGGAAATACCATCGCAGAACATTCATGAGATGCCGGCAAGCGATCAAATAGCTGATTTAGATGAAGCTGCACTCAGTTTTAGCAGAGAGATTTCCAAGCATTTCAATTTCGAAAAGCCATGCATGGATTTAACAATTTTAGGTATGGGGCCTGATGGCCACGTAGCATCACTTTTTCCTGGACATACCTATCCTGAATCCTTGATAGTCGCTGAGCACAGTTCGCCAAAGCCACCACCAAAACGAATCTCAATGTCTTACGATCTCTTGAATGCATCTAAAGAGATTCTCTTTGTCGTTAGTGGGATTGATAAGGCTGAGGCTGTTGAGAGAGTCCACAAGGAACCAGACTGCGATCTACCTGCTGCGCGGGTAGCCGCCACGGAGAAAACTATTTGGATTGTTGATTCTGCAGCCGGAGCGACCTTCTGGAGTTGCTAAGCTGAGCGCTTGTTAGCCTTAGTATTCTTTTTGATTTCAGCTTTAGCCTCGGCTAGCAAGCGCTCTCTTCTCTCACGAACTGCAGCGACAGCCTCATCTAGTAGTGCTTTTGCTTCGGCTTCGGTGCGGCGCTCTTTGACGTAAGCCAAGTGCGTCTTATAAGGCTCGTGCTTTGCAATCTGAGGGGGGTTATCCTTGTCCAATCCTGCTGGAAGGCCACAGTGTGGGCAATCTAGTTCGTTTGGTAACTCTTCAACTTCTGCAGAAGCGGCAAATAGTGGAGAAAAAGTGTGGTTGTTGAAGCAGTAGTAAGTTCTTTGAATACGTTCAGCCTGGAATCCCGTATCTTTTTCACCAGAAGGTCCAGCTCCAACCCGCGATCCGCGAATTGCCGAATTGCTTGAATTCATGAATTAGGCCCAGCCGTAGGTGGATGCAAGTCCAAGGATGATTACTGTTACAACCCAGACCAACCCGAGAATGATGGTGATGCGATTTAGGTTTCTTTCAGCAACACCGGATGAACCCATAGTGCTATTGATGCCGCCACCAAACATGTCGCTTAGTCCGCCTCCGCGTCCCTTATGAAGAAGGATTAATAGAGTCAGCAGCAGGCTGGTTACACCAAGCAGAATGCGCAAGGCAATGAGAATTCCAGTCATTTCGGGTTCTTTCTTTGATTTTTGGGCATTTAAACACCCAAAGGCAATTATAAGGTGAGGTGCTTCAGGAACCGAGATATCCCAGCAAATTCCTCTACCTGTAGGCTCGCTCCACCAACCAAAACCCCGTCAACTTCGGGGTTTTTGAGAAAACCAGCGACATTTGAGGACTTTACCGAACCACCGTAGAGAATTCGAACGCGTTGGGCAATATCCTCAGAGAGCACCTCGGAAATGGCCTCCCGCAAAGCTTTGGCTACCTCAGCTGCTTGCTCAGGTGTCGCCACCTGTCCAGTTCCGATAGCCCAGACGGGCTCATAGGCGATTATGAACTCGCCAACCTGGCTGTGTCCGGTTATCGCCTTCTTTAGTTGTGCTACTGGAATAGCGCTTTGGCCAAACTGCTCTAGTTGCTCCAAGGTTTCGCCGACACAGATGACCGGAACGAGATCATGCTTGAAAGCGGCCGCAACTTTAGCCTGAATCATTTCGTCGTCCTCGTGGTGATACATTCTGCGTTCACTGTGGCCGAGGATCACATACTTAACATCTAGTTTCTTCAGGAACGAACCAGATATGTCTCCGGTGTATGCACCAGAGTCATGCTGACTCATGTCTTGGGCACCTAAACCTATCTGAAATTTTTCAGCGTCGATTAGTGTTTGGACGGTCCGAAGATCGGTGAAAGGAGGAAAAACTGCGACTTCAGTCTTGCTGTAGTCATGATTTGCATCACTTAGTGTCCAAGCAAGTTTTTGAACTAAAGCTATGGCCTGCTGGTGATCTAGGTTCATCTTCCAGTTACCTGCTATGAATGGAACACGCTCAGTGCTCATTTGAGGACCTCCAGCCCTGGTAGATTCTTTCCCTCAAGAAATTCTAGGCTAGCGCCACCGCCGGTGGAAATGTGCCCAAATTGCTCGTCTTCGAAGCCAAGTTGTCTCACGGCGGCCGCTGAATCTCCGCCGCCGACTACCGATAGTCCAGACACCTGCGTTAGAGCTTGGGCAACAATCTTCGTACCATGGGCAAAGTTCTCGAATTCGAAAACTCCCATCGGCCCGTTCCAAAAAACGGTTTTTGCCTTGCCAATAAGTTCAGCAAAGTCGGTCGAGGTGTTTGGCCCAATGTCTAAGCCCAGAGCGGCGGCACCGAATTCACCTTCCTCGATCTCATCGGCAGAGACTACTTGGAATCTAGCCTCAGCGCTAAATTTTTCTGCGACCACGATATCTGTCGGAAGATAGATTTCAACACCGAGCTCTTTGGCTTTGGCTAGATAACCTTTTACCGTTTCAATCTGGTCTTGTTCCAGAAGGCTCGAACCAACTTTGTATCCTTTTGCGGCTAGGAACGTAAATAGCATTCCGCCACCAATCAATAAGGCATCAACTTTTGGAAGTAGGTGTTCGATGACACCGAGCTTGTCGGATACCTTAGAGCCACCAAGTACGACTAGGTATGGTCTCTCCGGGCTATCGGTCAGCTTCTTCAAAACGTTCAGTTCGGATTCGATAAGCAACCCAGCCACACTCGGCAGTAATTTAGCCAGCTCAAAAACGCTTGCTTGCTTTCGATGCACCACACCGAACCCATCACTCACCAGATAATCGCCCAGCTTAGCTAACTCGGCTGCAAAGGCTGCTCTCTGATCCTCATCTTTACTTGCCTCACCTGCATTGAAGCGAAGGTTTTCAAGCACTAGTACTTCCCCATCATTTAGCTCAGAAACCGCTGATTGGGCATCAAGACCGACAGTTGAGCCAGCGAAACCAACTGGCTGACCGAGAAGTTGCGATAAGCGCTTAGCCACTGGAGCCAACGAGTATTGGGGATCTGGAGCACCTTCTGGGCGGCCTAAGTGGCTAATAACAATTACTTTTGCGCCGTGTTCGATCAGGTATTTAATTGTTGGCAGCGATGCTCTAACTCTGCCGTCATCGGTGATGATCGCTGCCTCGAGTGGGACGTTTAGGTCGCAGCGAAGGATTACACGTTTACCAGCGATGTTAGGCAGGTCACTGAGAGTTCGCATTTACTAAAGTTTGCTCGCAACCAATTCGGTTAAATCAACAAGTCGGTTTGAGTAACCCCACTCGTTGTCATACCAGGAGGAAAGCTTGACTGTAGTTCCACCGATAACTCGAACTAGACCGGCATCAAAGATTGATGAATGAGGATCGGTAACAATGTCGCTTGATACGATTTCGTCTTCTGTGTATTTCAAGATACCTTTTAGCGGACCTGATTCTGCAGCTTTTCTGTAGACATCCTTGATTTGCTCGATAGTAACCTCTTTGGCAGATACCAAGGTAAGGTCAGTAATTGATCCGGTAGGCACTGGAACTCGGAGTGCAAATCCATCAAGTTTTCCCTTTAGCTCAGGAAGTACCAAGCCGATAGCCTTGGCCGCTCCGGTAGTCGATGGCACAATGTTGATAGCCGCTGCGCGTGCTCTACGAAGGTCGCTGTGTGGACCATCCTGAAGGTTCTGGTCAGCTGTATAGGCGTGGACCGTGGTCATCAAACCATTGACGATTCCAAAATTGTCATGGAAAACCTTAGCCAGTGGGGCTAAACAGTTTGTCGTGCAGGAGGCGTTGGAGATAATGTGGTGGTTTGCTGGGTCGTACCCGGATTCGTTCACTCCGATAACGAAAGTAGCATCTTCACCTGTTGCGGGAGCGGAAATGATAACTTTCTTAGCACCGGCTTCAATATGCTTTTTAGCATCGTCGGCGTTGGTGAATCGTCCAGTTGACTCGATAACAATTTCAACACCTAGATCTCCCCAGCCAAGCGCTGCTGGGTCGCGTTCAGCCAAGACCTTGATGGTTACGCCATCAACGATGATGTTTTGACCTTCAACTCTGACATCACGATCTAGTCGCCCGGTCACGGAGTCATATTTCAACAAATGAGCAAGACCCTTCGGGTCGCTCAAATCGTTTACTGCGACGATCTCTAAGTCGGTTCCCTTGGCAATCTCTGCTCTAAGGAAGTTTCGTCCGATTCTGCCGAATCCGTTGATTCCAACGCGTGTGGTCATACTTTTCTCCAGTTGTTCTAGGCGCTTCTGGCGCGTTTTAGGTGAGTTTTTGGGGATTTTCCACGCTACGTTGGGTGGGTTAGCTCTTTCTAGGGTAGCAGAAGCCCGGCGGTGTTCTTGCTAGCCTCAGCGAAGCGAGCCTGGACGTCTGACCAGCTAACAATGTTCCAGAAGGCTTTGACATACTCTGGCTTCACATTCTGGTAGTCCAGATAGAAAGCGTGCTCCCACATGTCCAGCATCAAAAGGGGAATTGAGCCAACCGCCAAATTGCCCTGGTGATCGTAAAGCTGTTCAATGATTAGTTTTTGGCCAAGGATATCCCACACCAGTATTGCCCAACCAGATCCCTGAATACCGAGAGCGCTTGCCGTGAAATGCGCACGGAAGGCGTCGAAGGAACCAAAGAATTCATCAATAGCCGCAGCTAGCTCGCCAACCGGCTTATCGCCGCCATCAGGAGACATGTTCCTCCAGAAGACCGTGTGATTGATGTGTCCAGCTAGGTTAAATGCAAGATCCTTCTGGAATTTATTAACCATGGACAAATCATTTTTATCTCTTGCTTCAGCGAGTGCATCAAGAGCTGAATTAGCACCATTGACATAAGCAAGGTGGTGCTTGTCATGGTGCAGTTCCATAATACGACCCGATATGTTTGGCTCAAGAGCTCCGTAGTCGTAGCCAAGATCTGGCAGGGTGTACTTATTCATAATCGCTCCTAGGTTTGCTTATTGGTCTAAGTTTAGTTCGGTTCCGGGAATGCCCCGCTCTGTGGCAACCTTGTCGGCTAAGGCCAAAAGCCTTCTAATTCTGCCCGCTATCGCATCTTTGGTTAGCGGTGGGCTAGCTAGACGACCCAAATCATCCAAACTAGCATCGCGGTGTTTAAGTCTTAACTCTCCTGCTTGTTTTAGATGATCAGGAACATCGTCGCCGAGGATCTCCATAGCTCTGCGCACTCGCTGACCGGCTGCTACAGCGGCTTGTGCTGAGCGCATCAGGTTGGCGTTATCGAAATTCGCTAACCTGTTTTGTTGTCCCCTGACTTCGCGGCGGACCTGAAGTTCAATGTATTTAAGGACAATTGAGTGAGCTCCGACGTGCTTCAAAATATCAACAATCGCTTCGCGTTCTCTAACGACGACTCGATAGACGCCTCGTGCTTCGCGGACCTTGGCAGGAACATCAAGTCGTCTAGCGATGCCAACCAGCGCCATAGCGGCTTCATTGCCAGGTGCAGTGATTTCCAAGGTGGCAGAGCGGCCTGGATCAGTTAGTGAACCGTGCGCGAGAATTGCTCCTCGCCAAACTGCTTCTGCATCAGCCTTGCTGCCAGAGACCAGCATCGCCGGTAATCCCCTGATTGGTCTATTTCTAGAGTCAATCAGGCCGGTTTGTCTGGCCAAGATTTCAGCGTTCTGTGTCACTCTGATCTGATACTTACTGGATTTTCTTATCCCGCCAGCGGCAATTACAGCCAATTCAGAATCGACCCCAAAGACATCGGCTAGATCTTTACTTACCCTTCTAGCCAATTGAGCCGTATCAACTTCAATCTCAACGACAATTTTTGAGCCAACCAGGTGCAAGCCGCCGCAAAAACGAAGTATTGTTGCCGCTTCCGCAGCTCGAACAGTGCTCTTGGTGACTTCCACTCTGGCAAGTTCGTCTTTTAGTTCAGCAGTTAGGGCCATGTCTATTCTTTTCCTAAGTCGCGGTGTTTTACTCTCACTTCGACACCAGCGATATTTTGTAGTCGACGAGATATTTCATTTGCTACGGCCACAGATCTATGCTTGCCACCGGTACAGCCAATAGCTATGGCGGCATGACGGCGGCTCTCTTTTAGGTAACCGTTCAGCACAGGTTTAAGTGCAGCAACGTAGTTAGAAATGAATTCCTCTGCACCTTCTTGTTCCAGCACAAAATCAGACACCTGTTTATCTTCTCCGGTAAATGGTCGCAAGTCTTCGTTCCAGAATGGATTCGGTAAGAAGCGCATGTCTGCAATTAGATCGGCATCGCTAGGTGCGCCGTATTTGAAGCCGAAACTCTGGATTAGTAGATTCAGAGTGGTCGAGCCCTTACTGGAGAATGATTCTGAAATCTTCTGTGCTAGTTGATGCACGTTTAGATCGCTGCTGTCAATCACGTAGTCAGCTTTTTCGCGAAGTTGGAGTAAGCGTTGGCGTTCAGCCTGAATGCCGTCGGTGATTGTCCCATTTCCCTGCAACGGGTGTGGTCTTCTGACTTGTTCAAAGCGTTTGACCAGGCTCTGGTCGTTCGCCTCCAAAAACAGTACCTGAGCATCAATGTTGCTAGCGCGCAACTGATCAATAGTTTCGGCAAGATCCGTAAAGAACTCGCCGCCTCGTGCATCAATTACTACAGCTAGCCTGGGCAAGTTTTTGTCAGCGTGACTAAAAAGTTCAGCCATCGGGCGGATTAGCTGTGGTGGGAGGTTATCCACCACGTACCAGTCCATGTCCTCAAGGGCATTTCCAACTGTGGATCGACCAGCACCAGACATGCCGGTAACCACCAGCAGTTCGTAGCTTTTATCTTGGTTCAAGTGGCCTCTATCTCCATCTAAAGACAACTTTAGTCTTCTGCGACACGCCCGAAATGCGATTTAGTCAGATTGGTTCAATTTTGACTGGATTATCTCGGCCAATTTAGGCCCGATACCCGCAACTTCGCTGATTTCTTCAATTGTGGCCATCCGCAGGCGTTTAGCCGAACCAAATCGGCGAAGCAGAGCGTTGACCCGCTTATCCCCTAGACCTTCAATTTCGCCAAGTTCGGTAGCGATAGCAGATTTTCGCTGCTTCCGTTGGGCTGTTATGGCAAAGCGATGCGCCTCATCTCGGACGCGCTGTAGTAAAAATAATGCTTCGCTAGTTCTGGGAAGAATTACTGGAAATTCAGAATTGGGTAGCCAGATCTCCTCCAGACGCTTGGCCAAACCGATTAATGCGATATCCCCAATACCCGCCTCGACAAGTGCCTTCTTAGCAGCGTTTACCTGAGGGAGGCCACCATCGACTACAAGCAAACCTGGGCGGTAGCTAAAGCGGTTTTCGCCTTCTTCAACCTTTTCACTCAGGTACTTCAGACGCCTAGTGAGGACTTGAAACATGGAGTCAGTGTCATCGGTAGAAGATTCTATGTTGAATTTACGATATTGGCTCTTCTTTGGAAGCCCATCTTCAAAGACCACCATCGATGCGACGATTCCAGTTCCTGACAAATGAGAGATATCAAAACACTCAATCCGAAGCGGAGCAGTTTCTAGATTCAAAAGTTTCTGCAGTTGGGCAAGCGCATCACTTCTAGCGGTGAAGTCAGCTGTCCGCTTTAGTTTGTAGAGCCCGAGTGCGTGTTTGGCATTCGTGGAGGCAGTTTCAGCAAGTGCGCGCTTGTCACCACGTTGTGGAACTCGCAGGCTTACGCTGGAACCGCGTTTGTCCGTGAGCCATTGGGCGAGCTGGCTGGAGTCAGAAGGCAGCTCTGGTACTAAGACCTCCTTCGGGATTTCATTACTCCCCGAAAGTGTCTCATAGACATTCTGCAGCAGGTACTCAATCAGATCTTCGGTAGTGCGCTCTATTTCTTTATCGACAACCCAACCCCGCGCACCCCGAATTCTTCCGCCCCTCACCTTGAAAAGGCTTACCGCTGCAGTAAGTTCGTCATCGGCGATACCGAATAAATCCGCATCAGTTTGGTCGGTAAAGACCACCGTGCTCTTTTCCAGCACAGTTTCTAAAGCCGCTACATCATCACGGAGCTTTCCGGCCAATTCATACTTTTGCTCAGTTGACGCGTCTTTCATTTGCACCTGAAGCTCTTTAATGTATTTCTCATCCCCGGAAGAAATAAAATCGCCGAACTGCTTGGCATTCTTTTTGTGGTCTTCTAGGCTTATCCTTCCAACGCAAGGTGCTGAGCACTTGCCAATATCTGCAAGTAGACACGGGCGATTTGATTGCACCGCTCTTTGGTAGATGCCACTAGAACAAGATCGCATTGGGAATACCTTGAGCATTGTGTCCATCGTCTCGCGAATTGCCCAAGATTGAGTGTATGGACCGAAATACTTAGTGCCTTTGCGGTCACGGTTTCTGGTAATTAGAACCCTCGGCACTTCCTCCGACATCGTAATTGCTAAATACGGATAGCTTTTATCATCTTTGAAACGAACATTGAACGGTGGGTCAAATTCCTTTATCCAGGTGAATTCAAGTTGAAGAGCTTCAAACTCGCTCTTTACGATTGTCCAGTTAACATCTGCGGCAGACTGAACCATTCGTCTGGTCTTCTCGGGAAGCGATTCTGGCGCAACGAAATAGGAACTCAATCTAGCTCTGAGATTCTTAGCCTTACCTACGTAAAGCACTCTCCCGTTGCCATCTATAAATCGATAAACTCCGGGATCTTTTGGAATATCTCCAGTCGCTGGTCTAAAACTGACTGAGTTATTCACCGTTAGCCAAGTATCTCTTTGAGGAATTTACCGGTGTGAGATTTGCTGCTTTTGGCAACCTGCTCAGGTGTTCCAGTAGCGACAATCTCGCCACCACGTGATCCACCTTCTGGGCCTATGTCGATAATCCAGTCTGCAGATTTAATCACATCCAAGTTGTGCTCAATGACAATTACGGTATTTCCCTTATCTGCCAAACCATTCAGAACTATAAGGAGTTTCCGGACATCTTCGAAGTGCAAACCCGTGGTCGGTTCATCCAAAACGTAGACGGTTCTGCCGTTCGAGCGCTTCTGTAGCTCAGCCGCCAGTTTAACTCGCTGGGCTTCACCTCCGGATAGCGTTGTCGCCGATTGGCCAAGACGAACATAACCGAGACCTACCTCAACTAAAGTGTTTAGATACCTAGCAATGGCGCTAATCGGGGCAAAAAACTCTGCTGCCTCGGTTATTGGCATCTCAAGTACTTCGGCTATCGATTTACCCTTGTACTTCACCTGCAATGTTTCACGGTTGTACCTTGCTCCGTGACATACTTCGCACAGCACATAAACATCTGGAAGAAAGTTCATTTCAATTTTCAAGGTTCCGTCTCCACTGCAGGCCTCGCAGCGACCACCTTTTACGTTGAATGAGAATCTACCCTGCTGGTAACCTCTGGCTTTCGACTCGCTGGTTTCGGCGAAAAGCTTTCTAATGTGGTCAAAAACCCCAGTGTATGTTGCGGGGTTGGACCTAGGTGTCCGACCGATCGGGTTTTGATCAACGTGCACGACCTTATCCAACTGATCTAAGCCTTCGACTCGGGTGTGTTTACCGGCAACGCCCTTGGCACCATTTAGCTTGTTAGCTAGCACTTCATAGAGAACATCATTGACTAATGATGATTTTCCTGAACCGCTTACTCCTGTCACTGCGATGAAGGTTCCCAGCGGAAATTCAACATCGATGTTCTTCAGGTTGTTTTCTCTAGCGCCAACTACCTTTAGTTTCCTTGCTTGGTCGACCATTCTTCGTTTCGAAGGAGTCTTAATTGCATCCTTGCCATTTAGGAAGGAACCAGTAATGGAATCTTTGTTGGTGAGGATTGCTTTATACGAGCCACTATGCACGACCTCGCCGCCGTGGACGCCAGCTCCTGGCCCTATATCAACGAGCCAATCCGCCGATTTAATGGTGTCTTCGTCATGCTCTACGACAATTAGTGTGTTACCCAGGTCGCGGAGTTTTAATAGGGTTTCGATAAGTCTTCGGTTATCACGTTGGTGTAAACCGATACTGGGTTCATCCAAGACATAAAGCACGCCGGTTAGGCCGGCACCGATTTGCGTGGCTAGCCTAATTCTCTGGGCTTCGCCACCAGATAGTGTCGCCGCGGCACGCTCTAGTGAGAGGTAGTCGAGGCCGACAGCAATGAGGAATTCAAGTCGAGCGCGGATCTCGCGCAGGACCTGCGCCGCTATTTTCTCGTCGCGCTTGTCAAGCTTGAGTTTCTTAAAGAACTCGCTGGCTTCACCAAGGCTTATGTTGCAAACTTCGGCGATCGAATGACCAGTTACTTTAACGGCGAGCACTTCTGGGCGTAATCTGGCTCCCTGGCATTCAGGGCAGGGAGTTTCTCTGAGATATTCACCCCAGCGACCTCTTGCCCAGTCATTATCAGCCTCTAGATATTTACGCTCAATGTAATTTAGAGCACCTTCGAAGCCGGTCGTATAGCGTAGTTCTCGCCCGTAACGGTTTTTCCATTTCATTTGAACATCAAAGTTATTACCGACCAAGACGGCCTCTTGAACTTCTTCAGGGAGTTCCTGCCAAGGTGTGTCCAAGGAGAAGTTCATGTCCTTGGCAAGGCCCGTAACTAGTCGAGTGTAGTAGGTGAAAAGTCCTTTACCCTGGGTTGACCAGGGTCTGATCACACCGCCACGGATAGATTCGCCTGGATCGCCGATGACCAGATCTCTGTCTACTGCCATCTTGGTGCCAAGGCCAGAACAAGCTTGGCAAGCGCCGAATGGTGCGTTAAAGGAAAATGTTCTCGGTTCTATCTCGGTTAGGGCCAACGGGTGTTCATTTGGGCAAGACATCTTTTCCGAGTAGTTTCGAAACTTCCCTTCACCTTCGATGTCAACCAGATCTACTGTCAACCTTCCACCGGTAAGTTTCAAGGCTGTTTCAACCGAATCAGTAAGGCGTTGGATCATTTCCTGTTTAGCCACTAATCGGTCGACCACCACAGAAATGTCATGTTTGTACGTTTTCCGCAATGGTTTAGCCTCAGCTAAATAGATAACTTCGCCGTCTACTACTGCACGAGCGAAGCCCTGCGAAATGAGTTCTCGGAACAAGTCCGCAAATTCGCCTTTTTTCTGATCAACTACCTGGGCAAGTACCTGGAATTTAGTTCCACTGGGCAACTGCATAATCTGATCAACAATCTGCTGGGTTGTTTGCTTCGTGATTCGCTCTCCGCAGGTTGAGCAGTGTGGGATGCCGATACGGGCCCAGAGTAAACGTAAGTAGTCATGAATTTCCGTGATTGTGCCGACAGTAGATCTAGGGTTCCTATTAGTGCTTTTCTGGTCAATTGACACGGCCGGAGAGAGACCCTCAATGAAATCAACATCAGGTCTATCGACCTGTCCTAGAAACTGTCGGGCATAGGCAGACAGGGACTCAACATAGCGCCGCTGACCTTCGGCGAAAATCGTATCGAAGGCAAGAGATGATTTTCCTGATCCGCTTAAACCCGTAAAAACCACCAAGGCGTTTCTCGGGATCTCTAAGGTGAGGTTTTTCAAGTTGTGAACCCGTGCGCCTTTAACGACAAGTTTGTCCTTTGGCGGGATTTGGATTACGGGCATGAGACCTAGTTTAACCCTCTAGATCTTGTCTATCTGGCGAATAGTGTATTTCAGCTCCGATATTTCATCGCGCAGTCGGGCTGCAAGTTCAAAATTCAGTTGCTCAGCGGCAGATTTCATCTGGGCATCAAGTTCCACCACCAGGGCGATAAGGTCGTCATAACTAGAGTTCTTATCAGGTCTCTTTCTGACTGGCGTTATCGGCCTACCGTCTCTATCGCGCTTAGGCTTCTGTTGGAGCAGCTTTTCGGTGTCCTCTTCCTCCGCTAATAGCCCATCGGTGATATCCGATATCTTCTTTCTAAGCGGTGTCGGATCGATACCGTTAGCTAGGTTATAGGCGACTTGCTTTTCACGTCTTCGGTTGGTTTCATCGATAGCCTTGGCCATGGAATCGGTAATTCGGTCCGCATACATGTGCACCTCGCCAGAGACATTTCTTGCAGCTCTACCGATGGTCTGAATAAGCGAGGTGCTGGAGCGAAGGAAACCCTCCTTATCCGCATCTAAAATCGCAACTAGAGAGACCTCCGGTAAATCAAGACCTTCACGCAATAAGTTGATACCGACTAGGACATCAAATATTCCCTGGCGCAATTCTCGAAGCAACTCGACTCGCCTTAGGGTATCAACGTCGCTGTGCAGGTAGCGAACCCGAATACCGGCTTCGGTGAGAAAGTCAGTGAGCTCTTCAGCCATTTTTTTAGTAAGCGTTGTAACCAAGACGCGCTCGTCGCGTTCGGCCCTAACGCGAATCTCTTCTAGTAAATCGTCAATTTGGCCTTTGACAGGCTTTACAACCACTTGTGGATCGACTAAACCAGTCGGGCGGATAATTTGTTCAACTACCCCATCGCTTACCGAAAGTTCGTATTTACCCGGTGTTGCTGAAAGATAGACGGTTTGCCCGACTCTATCCAGAAACTCTTGCCACTTTAGTGGCCGGTTGTCCATTGCCGAAGGGAGTCGGAAACCATACTCAACCAAAGTTCTCTTTCTCGAAGAGTCCCCCTCAAACATCGCTCCGATCTGTGGCACAGTCACATGCGATTCATCGATTACAGTTAGGAAATCCTCCGGGAAGTAATCCAGAAGGCATGAGGGCGAGGAACCTGGCTCCCTTCCATCGATGTGTCTTGAGTAATTCTCGATGCCCGAACAAAAGCCGAGTTCCCGAATCATTTCCAAGTCAAACGCCGTGCGCATCTTGATACGTTGCGCCTCGAGGAGCTTTCCTTGAGTTTCAAACTCCTTGACTCGTGAAACCATTTCCTCCTCGATGGCTTCAAGTGCAAGCCCCATTCGCTCAGGTGAGGTGACATAGTAACTGGCTGGAAAGACGTTGATGGTGTCTATGTTTTTGATAACCTCTCCAGTAAGCGGGTGCAACTGGTAGATATTTTCAATCTCATCACCAAAAAGCTCTAAACGAATTGCCAATTCGTCGTAGACGGGAATTATCTCAATGGTGTCGCCCTTGACTCTAAAATTGCCGCGGCTGAAATCATAGTCATTGCGCTGATACTGCATGGTTACGAACTCTCTGATGAGATCATCCCGGTCAATCTGCTGACCTTTGTGTAGCGGAATCGACATTTCAAGATATTCGCTTGGTGCTCCAAGACCGTAAATGCATGACACGGTACTGACCACAACAACATCCCTACGGCTAAGAAGGCTCATGGTCGCGGAATACCGTAGGCGTTCAACCTCTGCATTAATACTCGAATCTTTTTCAATAAAGGTATCGGTTTGCGGCACATAGGCTTCCGGCTGGTAGTAGTCATAGTAGCTAACGAAATATTCAACAGCGTTATTCGGTAACATCTCACGGAATTCATTGACAAGTTGCGCCGCTAAAGTCTTGTTATGTGCAAGCACAAGAGTTGGCCGTTGGAGTTTCTCGATTAGCCAGGCAGTCGTTGCCGATTTACCAGTTCCAGTGGCACCTAGTAGGACAACGTCTTTTTCGCCAGCTTTGATGCGGTCAGTTAGCTCAGCGATTGCAGTCGGCTGGTCCCCTGAAGGTTTGTACTCGCTGATTACTTCAAAGGGCTTATAGAGCCTGGTTGGTTCTTTCAATTTTTATCTTCGGCCCGTCGCAGAAACTCTGCCCATAACCCCTTGGCATCTTCTAACAACTGATCCAGTCCTTGGTTTGAATTAAGAACAAAATCCGCTCTTGACACGCGCTCGATGGGTTGGGCTTGATTTTTAATTCTCGAGACTGCTTCTGCCTCAGTCATGTTTCGTGTATCCACGAGTCGCTGAACCCTAAGCTCTTCAGGTGCTTCAACGGTAACCACTACATCAAAAGGAAGCGAAACATTAGCCTCAACCAGAAGCGGAACTGTGTATATTGCCATCGCCTCAGTTGGAAGCGAGGCGAGAGCCTGTCTTGCTTTCTCCTGTACCAGAGGATGGACTATTCCCTCGAGATCTTTTTTAGCTTGTGCATCATTGAACACGAGTGCGGCTAGTGCTTTGCGATCCAAGTTTCCGTCCGAATCGAAGAATTCAGCGCCGAAACGCTCTCGAATAAGATCGGCCCCAGGTGCGCCGCGCTCAACTACTTGCCTAGCGAGTGCGTCAGCGTCTATCTCGATGCCCCCAAGCTCCTGCCATAGGGCTGCCACAGTGGATTTGCCAGCAGCAATCCCCCCTGTTAGACCGATTAGAAACATGAATAAAGCCTAACTTGCCTAGCAAAAACGGGGCTGGGTATAAACCCAAGCCCCGTCAAAGCTTTAGTTGTTACTGAGCCTCGTCTAGCTTCTCTTTGAGGGCATTTAGTGACTCGTCCTGTGAGAGAGTGCCTGCAGAATCTTCCAGTCCTTCAGAAGATGAGCTTGAAGCGTTTGACTCCTCCGGCTTAGCATCTGGAAGGGTGGCCTCTAGTTCACGAGCTGCAGCAACCTGCTTCTTGTGCTCTTCCCAACGAGCGTGGGCTTCAGCGTATTCCTTCTCCCATTTAGCCTTGGCTTCTTCAAATCCTGGCTTCCATTCACTGGTTGCAGGGTCAAAGCCTTCTGGATACTTGTAGTTTCCTTGGTCATCGAAATCCTGCGCCAGACCGTAGAGAGCTGGGTTGAAATCGGTGCCGTTAGGATCGACCTCTTCAGTAGCCTGCTTCAGCGAAAGGCTGATTCTTCTTCGATCTAGATCGATATCGATAACCTTAACGAAAACGTCTTGGTTAACAGTTACCACTTGGCTAGCTAGATCGATGTGCTTTGAGGACAGTTCAGAAATGTGAACCAGGCCTTCAATTCCATCGGCTACTCTAACGAACGCTCCAAATGGAACAATCTTGGTTACCTTACCAGGTGCGTACTGACCAATTGCATGAGTTCTTGCAAATACCTGCCATGGGTCTTCCTGGGTTGACTTCAAAGAAAGTGATACGCGCTCACGCTCTGAATCTACTTCGAGAACCTCTACGGTTACTTCTTGGCCGATCTCTACAACTTCACTTGCGTGTTCGATGTGCTTCCAAGAAAGCTCTGATACGTGAACAAGTCCATCTACTCCACCGAGGTCAATAAAGGCACCGAAGTTTACGATAGAAGAAACAACACCAGTTCTAATCTGGCCCTTAGCAAGGTCAGCTAGGAAAGTTGTGCGGTTTGCTGTCTGTGATTCTTCTAGAAGTGCGCGACGGGACAGTACAACGTTGTTGCGGTTTTTATCAAGTTCAAGAATCTTTGCCTCAACTTTTTGGTGCAGGTAAGGCGTTAGATCTCTAACTCTGCGTAGCTCGATGAGGGAAGCTGGCAGGAAGCCGCGAAGGCCGATGTCGACAATTAGTCCACCCTTTACCACTTCAATTACAAGACCGGTAACGACGCCGTCGCTTTCCTTGATCTTCTCAACATCGCCCCAGGCGCGCTCGTACTGAGCACGCTTCTTGGAAAGAATTAGTCGCCCTTCTTTATCCTCTTTCATAAGGACTAGGGCCTCGATTGAATCACCTACGCTGACGATCTCTGATGGTGCTGCATCGTGGCGGATAGATAATTCACGTGAAGGAATAACACCTTCAGTTTTATAACCGACATCAAGAAGTACTTCATCTCGGTCAATCTTGACAACGATTCCAGAGATCAGGTCTCCGTCGTTGAAAGATTTAAGTGTTTTTTCGATTTCTGCAAGTAGCTCTTCAGCTGAACCAATATCGTTCACTGCAACCGACTTGGTTGCCTTTGTTGTTTCTGTCATAGAGAGATAATCTCGTTCTGGTTTTACTCGGGCCGAATTTTCTGGGCCTGTTCAGGCCTAAATCACCCAGCGATGGATAAGGGACATGGCTCAAAACGAACCTTTAGAAGTCTAGCCCTGTTTAGCGCGCGAAACAACAGCGATCAGAGCGCTAAGCACCTTGGCCGAGTCGTCTCCGGAGACCTCTATTTCAAGAGATTGGCCTTGTTTTACGCCGAGCGAAAGCACAGCCAGGATGCTAGATCCATCTGCGCTTCGGCCTTCTTGATTAGTTATTTTCACCTGATGAGCACTTAGGCCCACAGCCCTTACAAAATCAGCCGCTGGCCTTGCATGAAGGCCCTCAGGAGCAGTTACGGTGACTTTGCCACTTGAGATCAATGGGCGGCCTCGTCCCAACTCTTGCCAACCCCGATATTTACCTCTAGTGGGACATCCAATTTGGCTGCTTCGGTCATACCTTTTGCGACCAAATCTTTTACTTTATTTAGTTCTCCCTTGGCAATTTCGATTACCAGTTCGTCGTGAACTTGAAGAAGAATTCGACTCTTTACTTTCGCCTCAGCAAGAAGGTGGTCAACCTTTATCATGGCCAACTTCATAATGTCTGCAGCAGTTCCTTGGATCGGAGCGTTCAAGGCTGCGCGTCTTGCATTTTCCCTGATCGTGAAGATTTTGCTGTCCAGATCCTCAAACGGACGGCGACGTCCATAGATCGTTTTGGTGTATTTCACCTTCTTGGCATCCTCAACAACCTTGCTTAGATACTGGCGAACACCGCCGAAGCGCTCGAAGTAATCATTCATAAGCTGCTTGGCATCGGCGTTGCTGATCCGTAACTGTTTTGCCAAACCATATTCACTTAGCCCATAGACGAGCCCGTAAGACATCGCCTTAACCTTGGCGCGCATAGCCGAGGTGACCTCTTCGGGTTTTACCCCGTAGATTCTTGAACCGACAAATCGGTGTAAGTCTTCTCCAGTTTTGAAAGCCTCGATTAGGCCCGAGTCCTGGCTTAGGTGGGCAAGTATTCTCATTTCGATCTGCGAATAATCTGCAGTAAGTAGGCTCTCAAAGCCATCGCCGACCACAAAAGCATCTCTAATTAGTCTGCCGCGATCACTGCGCACTGGAATGTTCTGCAAGTTTGGACTTTCGGAGGAAAGCCTGCCGGTGGAAGTCCCGGTCTGAACGTATGTCGTATGAATCCTGCCATCGGCCGAAATGGTTTTTGAGATTGTTTCAACAATTTGACGAATCTTGGTGACTTCTCGATGCGCCAATAGCTTCTCCAAGAAAGGGTGACCATTCTGTTCGAACAAAGTCGTTAGTGCTTCTGCATTGGTTGAAAAGCCAGTCTTGACCTTCGAAGTGCCCTGCATGCCCAAATCTTCAAACAACACGGTTTGCAATTGTTTTGGAGAGGCAAGGTTTATTTCTTTCCCAATTATTTCGAAGCAGGATTTTTCTAAGGCTGCTATCTCTTTATCGAGATCCTTGACTAGTTTTGTGAGAACCTTGGCATCCATTGCGATTCCGCTAGATTCCATCTTTGCCAAACTGCGAGCCGAAGGTAGTTCAATACTCCGATAGACCGAGAGCTGGTTGCTTAGATTAAGCAGGTTATCAAGTTTCTTAGCAAGCGGAATCAGTAATCCTGCCACTTCTGTAACATCGGTTCCCCCGTCTACAGCATCGGAACTTGAAATGGAAACACCAAGAAATTCCGCAATGATGTCCTCTGGAGAAAAGTCTCTCCGCAGCGGGTTCTCTATGTATGCCATCAAAAGTGGATCATCTTGAATGGCATTGATGGTCTTATTAGACCTAAGCAGAAATCTTTCTAGTTTTTTACTATCGAAAACGACTTTTGGCGTTGCTTCGGATAAAAACTTATCTAGATCAGACTCAAATTTGTTGTAATCAAAGTAACTTCGAACCGATTCGGTGGCCAATGAAAGGCCTACTAGCGATTCTTCTGAAAAAGACGGAAAAACCGCCACGGGATTTTTACTCTTCGAAATTTCCTTAAGTAGCGTCTTCGTTGCTTCGCCTCTAGGTTGAAGAGAGATAGCTTCGTGCTCGTCGGTTATTTGTTCGTTTTCAATAATTTCCGAAATGTCCACAGCCGCTGTTTTATCAACACCAAGGCCTTTGAATACCCTCTCGAGTAGCGACCTGAAGTGAAGTTTTCCAAATGAGTTGCGCACGGCCATCTCATTCACTGGTTTTAGCGAGAAATCCTCAAAACTGTGACCAATTTCTAGATCTCGGACTAGATGGTTAAGTCTTCTATTTCTTACCGCTAGATCACGGAATTCACGAAGGCTTTCGCCCACTTTGCCTGGTATCTCATCAGCAGCGTTAAGAATGGCCTGGAGATCGCCATACTGTTGTAACCACTTCGCAGCTGTTTTTGGGCCTACACCTGGAATACCAGGTAGGTTATCTGAGGTTTCACCGACTAGGGCTGCCAAATCCGGATACTGCTTGGCATGGATACCGTATTTCGCTACAACCGCACTATCGTCCATCCGAGCTAGGTTCATAACACCTTTTACCGGATAGAGAATTGTGACATCGTCTTGAATTAGCTGGAAAGTATCGCGGTCACCGGAAACTATTAGAACTCGATATCCTTTGGCTGCCGCTTGGTCGGCAAGGCTCGCGATAATGTCATCCGCCTCGTAGTTATCCCTAGAAAGATTAATGATGTTCATCGCCTGTAGGGCTTCACGAAGCAATTCGGTTTGACCGTTGAACTCCGGAGGTGTTTCACCACGTGTACCTTTGTACTCGGGATATTCCTCAGTCCTGAAGGAACTTCTAGATAGATCGAAAGCTACGGCCAGGTGCGTTGGCTTCTCGTTTGCCAAGATGTTTAGCATCATGGAAATGAAGCCGTGCACGGCGTTGGTGTGTTGACCCTGCGGTGTTCTGAATGAATCTGGGCTTAGCGCATAGAAAGCACGAAATGCTAATGAATGACCGTCGATTAGTAAAAGTGTAGGCTTACCCTTATTGGTCATGGATAAAGCCTAAATGGTCCTTCGCAAACAAATAGGTAAGGAAACGAAATGTCAGGGATGAACCCGGAGGTTGCAAAGTGGGTGTCGATTCGCGGCGTCGGCGAGTTAGCCGAGCGTATGGGGATCAAGATTCTTGAACTATCAGCCGAGGCAGGAATTGCCACTATGCCTGCCGAAGGTAACAGGCAACCGTTAGGCATTGTCCACGGTGGCGCATATGTGGTGTTAGCTGAAACTCTCGGCTCAATGTGCGCCTACGTTGCAGCCGGTGAAGGAAGACATGCAGTGGGTATCGAAGTGAATGCTTCACATACCAGAAGTTGCAAGGAAGGTCTAATTACGGCAACAGCCCGAGCGATTAACGTAGGTAAAAATCTGACTACTCATGAAATTGTCGTCACCGATGATGCTGGGACACGCCTTTCAACAGTGAGAATCACTAACTTTCTGCGAGAGAATCGTTAGTTCTTCTCGCCCAATTGCTCAATCACGGTTTCTGCAACTTGCCGCATTGTCAAACGTCTATCCATAGAGGCCTTTTGTATCCATCGAAAGGCCTCCGGCTCGTTCATTTTCATCTTCTCGGTTAGAAGAGCTTTTGCGCGGTCGACTACTTTCCTTGATTCGAGTTTCTCTGTCATCTCTTCAACCTCGCTGGCTGCTCGACTGATTCGTTCGTGCAGTGAAAGCGCGATTCGCAATCCCGGAATCAAGTTGTCAGGATTGAAGGGTTTTACAACGTAGTTATAAACTCCTGCGGCACTGGCTCTGTCAACTAGATCGGGTGAACTGAATGCGGTCAGCAATACAACTGGAAGATCGTGCTCTCTGAGTAGCTCGGCGGCTTGCAAGCCATCGGTGCCAGGCATCTTGATGTCCATAAGTACTAAATCGGGCTTTAGCTCAAGTGCTAGCCGTACTGCTTCGGCCCCGTCATTTGCCTGCCCGACGCATTCAAAACCATTCTCGGTAAGGGTTTGCACGATGTCGAGCCGGATTATTGCTTCGTCTTCGGCAACCACCACCCTAGGTAGTGTGTTCTCTTGCAGGTTCATAGAATTAACATACCTGTCCGTTTATGGTTTAGACTTCTAATTTGTAACAAGCCGAAGTGGCGAAATGGCAGACGCGGAGCACTCAAAATGCTTTGCTCGAAAGGGCGTGTGGGTTCGACTCCCACCTTCGGCACCCTAAGAACTAGTGCAGCTGATCACTGCGCATAAGCAGGAACGACGCCATTCTTGGCATCCCCTACACGATGCACTCTAAGCGAGTTTGTTGAACCTGGGATACCAGGCGGGGTTCCAGCAACGACGACGACTTCCTCGCCTACTTCGGCGATTCCTTCGGCCAGCAAAATCTCGTCAACTTGGAGCATCATCGCGTCGGTGTGCATCACTGTTGGCACAAGATAGACATTTGAACCCCAAACCACTGAGAGACGGCGCATGGTGTCTTCAGATGGTGTGAAAGCAATAGTCGGTATCTCGTGACGCAACCTAGAAACTCTTCTAAGTGAGTCGCCGCTTTCGGTAAAGACACAGATGTATTTAGATCCGAGTAGTTCGGCAATCTCCGCGGCAGCTAGAGTGACAGCTCCGCCACGAGTGTGTGGCTTTGTGCCAAGGGGTGGGATTCGGTTCAGCCCATTCGACTCGGTTGATTCAATAATGCTTGCCATCGCAGCAACAGTTTCTACTGGGAATTCACCAACAGAGGTTTCCCCGGAAAGCATTAGACAGTCAGCGCCGTCCAGAACTGCGTTTGCCACATCGCTTGCTTCAGCGCGAGTAGGCCTAGAGGCAGTAATCATTGACTCCAGCATCTGGGTGGCAACGATGACTGGCTTTGCCCAGCGTCTAGAAAGTTCAATTGCTCGCTTTTGGACAAGTGGAACTTGCCAGAAGGGCAATTCAACACCGAGATCGCCTCGGGCTACCATCACGCCGTCAAAAGCATCGATAATCTCGTCCAATGCTTCAACAGCCTGAGGCTTCTCAATCTTGGCTATAACCGGAAGGAATTTCCCTTCTTCGCGCATGATCTCGTGAACTCGCTCAATGTCAGAAGCGTTTCTCACAAACGATAAAGCAACCATGTCAACGCCTAGGCGGATCCCCCAGCGCAGGTCGTCTTCGTCCTTCTCACTAAGGGCAGGAACATTGACAGCAACACCAGGAAGGTTAATGCCCTTGTTATTACTAATAGGTCCTGGAACTTCAACGATTGTTGTAACAGTCTTGTCGCTTACTTCGGTGGCACGAAGGCCAACTTTTCCGTCATCGATAAGTAATACATCGCCAACTTTAACGTCCCCGGGCAGCCCTTTGAATGTCGTTGAGCAAATTTCCTTACTACCTACGATGTCATCAATCGTAATTTTGAAGGTGTCGCCCTTCTGCAGATTAACTGGTCCTTCGGCGAATTTACCAAGTCTTATTTTCGGTCCCTGAAGATCAACAAAGACACCGACTGCTTTTCCAGCGTCAGCAGCAGCTTTCCTGACGGTCTTATAGATTTCCTCATGAACCTCGTAACTACCATGGCTTAGGTTCATGCGAGCAACGTCCACACCAGCGTCAATGATCGCCCTAATTGCTTCATAGGTTGAGGTTGCTGGTCCCAGAGTGGCAACGATTTTGGCTCTTCTCATGCTGTCCTTTACTAGTTACTAGGTATTAAGCCTACCGATGGCTAAGCGCTTATGCCTCGGTCACTTGGCTTTATTGGCTTCGGAAGAACAGTCTGCCCCTCCAAAAACGCATCTATCTCAGCTGCTGCAGCCCTACCCTCTGCAATTGCCCAGACGATTAGGCTAGCTCCCCGTCCAGCGTCTCCGGCTACGAATACGCCATCGATGTTGGTGGTGTAATTATCTTCTCTAGATAACGCTCCGTTGTGTTCTCTGGCAACAAGCTCATTATTAATGCGAATCTCGCTTCGAGGGCCTGTAAAGCCAAGGCTGAGCAGAACAAGATCAGCCGGTAATACAGTTTCAGTTCCAACTTTAGGTCTTCTGATTCCATCAACTATTTCGGTCTCGGCAACTCGAAGACCGGTTAATTTTCCATTCTCGCCGACGAATTCAACCGTACTAGCTAAATACTTTCGCTCACCAAATTCTTCATGCGCGCTCGCTATCTCAAAAAGATTTGCATCCATCGGCCATGGCTGGTTAGCAGGTCGTTCGCTAGGTGGTTTTTGTCCAATAGCTAAGGTTGTTACGCTAAGCGCGCCTTGTCTGGTTGCAGTTCCCAGACAGTCAGCACCGGTATCTCCCCCGCCTAGAATCACTACATGCTTACCCTTGGCACTTACCTGACCATCAATCAGATCGCCAGCGACCGTCTTGTTCGCCTGCGTTAGATAAGGCATGGCAAAGTGGATACCGTCTAGTTCCCGACCCGGCACGCTCAAATCTTTAGGTTTATCTGCACCAGTAGCTAAGAGAACCGCATCGTAGCGACGGTAAATCTCATCCCAACTGATCTCCTCGCCAACTGAGATGCCAGTTCTGAACCTGGTTCCTTCGGCTTCCATCTGTTCGATGCGACGATCGATGTGAAATTTCTCCATTTTGAAATCAGGAATCCCATAGCGTAGCAGGCCACCAATACGATCGTCTTTTTCATAGACCGCAACGGTGTGGCCAGCTCGAGTCAGTTGTTGTGCTGCTGCTAGACCTGCTGGGCCTGACCCGATAACTGCTACCGTCTTGCCTGTCATACGCTCAGGCGCATTGATGCCGACCCAGCCGCGATCGAAAGCCTGTTCAATAATTGAAAGTTCGATCTGCTTGATTGTCACTGCTGGCTGGTTAATGCCGAGCACGCAAGAACTTTCGCAAGGAGCCGGACATAACTTGCCGGTGAATTCCGGAAAATTGTTCGTTGCGTGCAATCTTTCGATTGCTTCTTTACCATTGTCTCGCCAAACCAAATCATTCCACTCAGGGATTAGATTGCCAAGCGGACAGCCGTGATGACAAAATGCAATGCCACAGTCCATGCATCGAGAAGCCTGGTTTGCTACCGTAGCCTGGTCGGCGCGCTCCAACACCTCTTTCCAATCCTTGATTCGAACTTCTATCTGACGGCTTGGAGCGCTCTGACGTTCAGTTATTTTCAAAAAGCCTTTTGGATCAGCCATTGGTGCTCACCTCCAAGATTCTCGACCAAACTTCTGAACTATCTAGCGAAAGCCCCTCGATGGTAGCTTGTTGTTGAACTTTCCTGACAAGCGCATAATCTCGTGGAACAATCTTGGTGAAGTTTTTGACCTCATTGGAGAAATCATCAAGCATGCGCCTTGCTAACGTTGATTCTGTCTCGGCGAAGTGCTTTTCCAAAACCTGGCGGAGGAAATCTTCATCAGCAGAATCGCACTCGATTAGTTCAATTTCATTGTCTTTGAGAGCAGGTTGATTCAGCATGTCTGCTCGTAGCAGGTGAACGTAAGCAGTACCGCCAGACATACCCGCAGCCAAGTTCCTACCGGTTTTGCCAAGGATTACCGCGGTTCCCCCAGTCATGTATTCAAGTGCGTGATCACCAACGCCCTCTACTACGGCAGTAGCACCGGAGTTTCTAACTAAGAATCGCTCTCCGACTATTCCACGAATAAAAATGTTCCCTGAGGTTGCGCCGTAACCTATGACGTTCCCGGCAATAACATTCGCCTCTGCTGGAAAAACAGAAGTGAGAGCTGGTCGGATAGTAATCGTTCCACCGGATAGACCCTTTGCCACATAGTCGTTCGAATCTCCAATAAGGCAAAGCTTTAGTCCCCTAGGAATGAAGGCACCGAAAGACTGCCCAGCAGACCCAGTTAGCTTCAAGGTAATCGTTTCCTCGGCTAAACCTTCAACACCGTATTGTTTAGTGATCTCGTGTCCAATTATTGTTCCAATGGCCTGCTGCGTGTTATTTACAGCCATCTCCAGAACAACCGGTTGGGCATCTGCAAGAGCAGGTTGAAGTGTTTGAATCAAGGCACTATCAAAGTGTTGATCGAGCTGGTGATCTTGTAGCGTAAACCGGCGTAGGGGGCTGGCTGACTCTGGGGTTGTCAGAATTGGAGTTAGGTCAAGGCCATCAGCTTTCCAATGGCTCAGTGCTCTATTCACATCTAGTAGTTCGCTGTGCCCGATAGCTTCATCAAGTGATCTAAAACCAAGTTCAGCTAAGTATTCGCGAACTTGCTCAGCAAGGAAGGTAAAGAAGTTCTCAACAAACTCGGCCTTCCCGGTAAATCTTGATCTTAGTTCTGGGTTTTGAGTAGCAACACCTACTGGGCAGGTATCAAGGTGACACACGCGCATCATCACGCAACCCGAAACTACAAGTGGTGCTGTTGCAAAGCCAAATTCCTCGGCTCCTAGAAGGGCGGCGATGACAACGTCTCTACCGGTTTTTAATTGCCCATCTACTTGCAGAGTGACACGATCACGAAGCCCATTAACTCGCAAAGTTTGTTGAGTTTCAGCGAGACCTAATTCCCAAGGTGTGCCCGCGTGCTTGAGTGATGAAAGCGGGGACGCTCCGGTGCCACCGTCGTGCCCGGACACAAGAATTGTGTCGGCCTTGGCCTTAGCAACCCCAGAAGCTACTGTTCCAATACCAATTTGACTGACCAGCTTGACCTGAATCCTGGCACTGGTATTCGCCCGCTTTAGGTCAAAAATTAGTTGCTTTAGATCTTCAATTGAATAGATGTCGTGATGCGGTGGAGGCGAGATAAGCCCTACACCGGGAGTTGAATGCCTTACCTTTGCAATCCATGGATAAACCTTGTTTGGTGGAAGTTGTCCACCCTCACCTGGCTTGGCTCCTTGAGCCATCTTGATTTGGATGTCCTGGGCATGAGTGAGATACATGCTGGTAACTCCAAAGCGCCCAGAGGCAACCTGCTTTATAGCACTTCGCCGGCTTGGATCTAAAAGACGCTCGACATCTTCGCCACCCTCACCGGTATTTGATTTGGCGCTGAGTTTGTTCATGGCGATAGCCAAGACTTCGTGCGCCTCCGGAGAGATCGAACCGTAAGACATAGCACCGGTAGCAAAGCGTTTCACGATTTCGCTGGCCGGCTCTACCTCACTTAGCGCAACTGCTGGCCTTACCCCGTTTCGAAGCAGGAAGAGCCCTCTAAGCGTCATGAGTTTCTCGGCCTGATCATCAATCAAATCTGTGTATTGCTTGAAAATGTCGTAGCGCTTGGACCGCGTGGCATGTTGTAGCTTGAAAACTGTTTCTGGGTTGAAAAGATGTGGCGGGCCGGATCTTCGCCATTGATACTCGCCACCTAATTCAAGATTCTCGTGAGCTCTCATTGCCCGTTCAATCGGGTAGGCGCTTGAGTGTCGAATCTCATTCTCGTTAGCGACAACCTCAATGCCAATACCACCGAGCTGACTGGAAGTCCCAGTGAAATAGGCTTCAACGAACTCTTGGGATAGACCTATCGCTTCAAAACACTGAGCGCCTGAGTAGCTGGATACAGTTGAGATACCCATCTTGGACATGACCTTCAACACGCCCTTGCCAAGCGCCTTGATTAGATTCTCAATCGCTTTAGTTACACCAACACCGACTATTTCACCGTTGCGAACCATAAGTTCAACAGTTTCCATAGCTAAGTATGGGTTTACCGCAGCCGCACCAAAACCTATGAGCGTTGCGACGTGGTGCACTTCCCGAACATCTCCGGCCTCAATGACTAGACCCACCTTGGTGCGCATTCCTTGGCGTAGCAGGTGGTGGTGAACAGCCGACGTGAGCAAGAGGCTTGGAATCGGAGCAAGTTCTCTATTACTGTCCCGATCAGACAGAATCAAAAAAGTGGTGCCGTTAGCTAACGCTTTATCTACCTCGGTGTAAATTTCCTGCAAGCGATCTTGCAGGGCTTGACTACCGTCATCAACTCGGTAGAGTCCCCTAATCACCTTGGAGATGCCGAAGCCGTAGTCCTCGGCATACTTTATTTTTGAAAGCTCATCGTTTGTTAGGACCGGAAAATCGAGCACCACCATCTTGGCGTGCTCAGGAGTTGCCGTGAGCAAGTTTTGCTCTGGACCAATTCCGACGCTTAGTGAAGTCACTATTTCCTCTCTGATCGAGTCAAGAGGTGGGTTAGTTACCTGGGCAAACTGTTGAACAAAGTAGTCAAAAAGCAGTCTCGGACGGTCACTCAAAGCCGCGATTGGCGTATCTGAGCCCATTGCACCTATCGGTTCTGCGCCGGTCTTTGCCATAGGCGCGATAATCATGCGAAGTTCTTCCTCGGTGTATCCGAAGGTTCGTTGTCTTCTACTCACCGAACTTTTGGTATGCGCGATGTGTTCGCGGTCCGGGATGTCTTTTAGATTAATCCTGTTTTGGCTTAGCCACTCTCCCCAAGGTTCGAGTGAAGCGATCTGAGCTTTGATGTCAGCATCATCAATCAATCTGCCGCTAGCAGTATCAGCTAGGAACATTCGTCCTGGTTGTAACCGGCCTTTACGCACCACTCGGCTTGGGTCGATGTCAACAACTCCGATTTCAGATGCTAGGACCACGAGGCCGTCTTCGGTAACAATGTAGCGACCTGGTCGTAATCCATTCCGGTCAAGTGTGGCACCGACCAAATCTCCATCGGTAAAGACCACTGCTGCTGGGCCATCCCAGGGCTCCATCAGCATCGAATGATATTCGTAGAACTCCTTGAGCTGTTTGGTCATATCTGGTTGCTTTTCCCAGGCCTCGGGAATCATCATCATCAACGCGTGCGGCAACGACCTTCCAGATAGAACAAGGAGCTCAAGAACCTCGTCGAAGGAGGCGGAGTCGCTAGCGCCAACCGTGTTAATTGGCTTTAGGTGATCAAGGTAAGGAAAGAGATCCGAAGAAAGTTGAGCTTCTCTGGCTCTCATCCAGTTCCGGTTTCCTTTAACAGTGTTTATCTCACCGTTGTGTGCAATTAGCCGGAAGGGGTGAGCAAGTGGCCAAGACGGGAAAGTGTTTGTTGAAAAGCGCGAGTGTACGATGGCAAGTTTCGCTTCGAAGCGCTCGTCAGAAAGATCTGGGTAGAAGGGTTCAAGTTGGTTCGTGGTGAGCATACCTTTGTAAACAATCGTTTTAGACGATAGCGATGGATGATATACGCCTAGTTTGCGCTCAGACAATTTTCGAATGTAGAACAAATCACGCTCAAAATCCATGCCTTCCGCGCCATGGTCCGATGATAGAAATACTTGAATGATTCTCGGCATGGCTTCTCGAGCCATGCTTCCTAGAACAGATGGGTTAGTTGGAATCTCTCTCGTGCCAATAATGGAGCAGGATCGCTCAGCAGCGATTAGTTCAAAACCCGCTAGCCAGGCCCGTTCATCGGATTCCTTTTCAAGGAAAACCAAACCTGCTGCGTATTTACCTACTACAGGCAGCTCAAACGGCAAGACAGATCTAAAAAACTTATCCGGCATTTGGCTTAGTAGCCCAGCTCCGTCGCCAGTTCCCTCGTCTGAGCCAACAGCGCCGCGATGATCCAGGTTTCGCAGAGCTTGCAAAGCAGTCTGGATTATGTCGTGACCTGGTGTCCCCCGAAGCGTTGCAACCATTGCAAGGCCACAAGCATCTTTGTTGTAGGAGGGATCGTATAGCCCAGACGCCTTAGGCGCGGTGCTGAACCGCTCAAAAGGTGAAATGCCAGGCACGTTGTCTCCATTCAATAGTGATTTATGGGGACGACAGTGGCCCAGAGGACTAGAAAACCCGCTTACTCGGGGTCTGGTTTCGATTCTACAACTTCAGTCTCAGGCTGAGTAGTTTCTTCGCCTCTTTTTGCCTTTTTGGGCCTCGGGACCTGAGGCTCCCATGACCTGCCTGGTAAGTAGCCAGTGGTTTCAACGCCTGGGTGTTTGCTAGTTTGCAGCACATAGATGAGCAAACCGACGAGCACACCGATGACAGCTGACCACTGGTTGGTGCGTAAGCCGAAGAGTACATCTGCCGAGTCCAAGCGAATTGCTTCGATGAAGTAGCGTCCAACGCTATACCAAATCAAATAAAGTGCAAAAAGCTTTCCCCAGCGCAAGTTGAATCGTCGCTCGGCAAGTAGCAGCAACCCGATTCCCGCGAGCGACCAAATCGATTCATATAAGAACGTTGGGTGAAATAGTAATCCATCTGGCAGAGTATCTAATCCCAATGGGTAGCTAGGATTTGCCGGACTAACTTCTAAGCCCCATGGCAAGTTAGTCGGTTCGCCAAACAGTTCCTGATTGAAATAGTTTCCCCATCGACCAAGCGCTTGTGCCAAGAGCAAACCTGGCACGAGTGCATCGGCAAAACTTGTAAATCTAATGCCCGCTGATCGAATTCTTAGTGGTTTGATGTCAACTTGACAGGCGATGTATGCCCCGATGGCTCCAAAGATCAGAGCGCCGTAAATAGCCAAGCCACCTTCCCAGATCTTAAATGCATCAAGCCACTGTTTACCTTCGCCAAAGTAATCGCTTATGTGTGTGATGACGTGAAAAAATCTTCCGCCGACGATTCCGAAAGGGACGGCCCAGATCGCGATGTCGATGGCCAAACCTGGATCCATGCCGCGCTTTTTCATGCGTGCAGATGTCCAAATCGTCGCTAAAACTATGCCAGTGAGGATGAAGAGAGCATAGAAGTGAATAATAAATGGGCCGATTTGGAAATTGCTTGCCGGTGGAGCTGGTATCGAACTCAGAATCATCTTTATTTACCTGTCTTTAGTTGCCGAACACAGTTTACTAAGCCGTCAATACCAGCCTCGTTATAGGCCTTGATGATGGCGCTTCCAACAATTGCACCATCCGCATAAGAGTTTACTTCGCTGACCTGTTCGGCTGTTGAGATACCGATACCAACGCAGACCGGAGTGCTGGTCCTAGAATCCCTAACTCCACTGACAACTGCTCTCGCCTTGGCATCTAGGTCTTCTCTGGTGCCTGTAATTCCCATGGTGGAAACCCCATATACGAATCCCCTGCTCGAGTTTGCAGCCTTAGCAAGTCTTTCAGTAGAGGATGATGGGGTCGCCATAAAAACGCGGTCGAGGTCATACTCATCAGAGATTTGCAGCCATTCGGCTGCCTCATCTGGAATTAAATCAGGCGTGATCATCCCCTGAGCTCCGGACGAAACCAAATCCTCAGCGAGTTGCTTTACCCCATACTGAATTATTGGATTCCAATAACTCATTACGAGAATTGGGGTGTCAACTCTTTGCCGAATAGCCTTGATGATTTTAGAGATTTCTCTAATTTTGAAACCGTTGGCAAGCGAAACTTCAGTTGCCTGCTGGATTACCAATCCATCCATAACTGGGTCACTGTATGGAATGCCAAGCTCAAGGACATCTACCCCCGCTTCACACATTGCAACGCAGGCTTCGACACTGGCTTCTAGCGTAGGGTATCCAGCAGGAAAATATCCGATTAAGGTGTCTACGCCCTTTGATTTATTCTCTCTAATAATCGTTTCGACACTACTCATTGGTATCCCCGATGAATCCAAAATACTTGCCAACGGTTTCCATGTCTTTATCTCCGCGGCCACTCAAGTTTAGAAGTATTGACGATCCTGGCTTTAGAGATGATCCAAATTTGATAATTCCGGCTAGCGCATGTGCTGTCTCAATTGCTGCAATGATGCCTTCTGTTTCAGCCAAGGCTTTTAGAGCTTGCATGGCCTCGTCATCGGTGATGCCGAAATACTCTGCTCTGGCGATGTCCTTGAGCCAAGCGTGTTCAGGCCCAACTCCTGGATAATCCAATCCAGCAGATATTGAGTGGCTCTCTATTGTCTGGCCATCCTCGTCTTGCAGAATAAAACTCTTTGCTCCGTGGAGTACTCCGACTTTTCCTTCACTCAGTGTTGCAGCATGTCGCCCAGTTTCGATTCCATCTCCTGCTGCTTCAAAGCCCCAGAGCCTTACCGGGTCATCAAGAAATGCGTGGAATATCCCGATCGCATTAGAACCGCCTCCAACGCAGGCAGCGACCACATCAGGAATTAGTGAGTGTTCGGCTTGCAGCTGTGCTTTTGCCTCATGGCCGATGACAGAATGGAAATCCCTCACCATGGTTGGGAATGGATGAGGTCCGGCGACAGTTCCAAGTAAATAGTGCGTGGTGGTAACGTTGGTGACCCAATCGCGCAACGCTTCGTTGATTGCATCTTTTAGAGTTTTAGACCCTGTGACCACAGGAACAACTTCAGCGCCTAATAATTTCATTCGGGCGACGTTTAGCGCCTGCCGCTTGGTGTCGATTTCACCCATGTAAACCACACACTCTAGGCCGAACAAAGCCGCCGCAGTAGCGCTGGCAACGCCATGTTGACCAGCGCCAGTTTCTGCAATGATTCTTTTTTTACCCATACGTTTAGCTAGCAGCGCTTGCCCCAGAACGTTATTGATTTTGTGGGAACCGGTGTGATTGAGATCTTCTCGCTTAAGAAAGACTCGGATGTCTCCTGCAAGTGAGGCAAATTTAGGCACCTCTGTAATTTGTGAGGGTCGCCCAACGTAGGTTCTGTTCAGCTCGGACAACTCAGCGATGAATGCCGGATCAGTCTTTGCAGCCTGGTAAGTCTCGTCCAACTCGTCAAGGGCCGCAATAAGGGATTCCGGAACGAAACGTCCACCAAATTGGCCGAAGTAGGGTCCATTTTGGGAACTGAGTACTGGTTTTTCAGACATGATACTAAAGTCTAATCTTTAGAACTTGGCTAAATTCGCTAATCAGCTTTGCGTAATCGCCAGTAACCAGAGCTTCCCCAACCAATACGGCATCAGCACCGCTTTGGGCATAAGACTCAACATCAGCTAGGTTTCTAACTGCTGATTCAGCAACTAGTGTCACGCCTAGAGGTGCATTGCTAGCAATAGTTCCGAACAGGTCTCTATCGGTTTCAAAAGTCCTCAAATCTCTGGCGTTGATGCCGATTAGTTTCGCTCCAAGGTCGACGGCCACATTGAATTCATCTAGACTATGAGTTTCTACTAGAACGCCAAGATCAAACTGCCTAGAAAAATCGTAGAGTCTCTTTAGCGTGTCTGGGTTTAAACCAGCAACTATAAGAAGAATCAGATCAGCCCCGTTGGCGCGCGCTTCAAGAATTTGGTATTCGTTTGCTATGAAATCTTTGCGCAAAACTGGGCAACTTACTGCCTGACTTACCTCAACAAGGTCTTTAATAGAACCTTTGAACTGTCTTTCCTCGGTGAGCACGGAAATAATCCTTGCTCCCGCTCTTTCATAATCAACAGCCAATTGCGAAGGGTTGGCGATAGTGGCTAGAGCACCTTTGGAAGGTGACGCTCGCTTGATTTCGGCGATGACACTAATGACATCTCGATCAAATGTTGTAGAGACATCCCGAATGGCTCTAGCGTTACCGATAGCTCTTTCTAAGTCAGCGACAGAAACTAGCTCGCTTCGCCTGCTGGCATCGGCAAGTGATCCAGCATAAAGTTCGTCGAGCATTTAGCTCTTCGATTTCTTCCCATTTAGCCCATAGCCAAGTTTTGAAAGGATTGGACCAAGCGCGATTGAGACGATAGCTAGCGCTAAACCGCCATACATCAAAGCTGAATTGGAGATTAGGTAGCCAAGGGTCAGAAGGCTCGTCCCAATAATTGCGGTTATCACCGCAGTCCATGCTGCGATGGTGTTTCCGTGACCTGGTTCGTCGTGTTGCGAGCTCATAACTTTACCTTTCCTGTCCCCTTCAATCTTAACGCCTTATCCGAACATGGCATTCGCTTGGCGTATAGCAGCAATCAAGGCTGAGGCTTTGTTCACGGTTTCCGTATACTCGGATTTCGGGTCAGAGTCCAACACTATTCCGGCACCAGCTTGAACATGCGCCTTACCGTTACGCAAGACTGCAGTTCTGATAGCTATCGCCAAATCGGCATTACCTGAGAAATCTAGATAACCAACCACGCCACCAAATAGGCCTCGGTTGGACTGCTCTAGATCGGCAATGATTTGCAGAGCCCTAGGTTTGGGGGCACCAGATAAAGTCCCAGCTGGGAATGTCGCCGCCAGGAGGTCAACCGGTCCGCTCTCGTCCGTGAGCTTGGACTCCACTGTTGATACAAGATGCATTATGTGGCTAAAACGTTCAATTTTCATGAATTCGCTGACACGAATGGATTCGGGTTCGGAAACCTTCAATAGGTCATTTCTGGCAAGATCGACAAGCATAAGGTGTTCTGCTCGTTCTTTTTGGTCCTCGATAAGTGATTCGGCAAATTCCTGATCTTCGCGCTGTGAAGCTCCCCTAGGTCTTGAGCCAGCGATTGGATGCATGACAACTTCACCGGAGGAAACCTTTACAAGAGCTTCAGGGGAACTTCCAACGATGGAATACTTGCCACCTTCGTCCTCAAAATTTAAGAGATACATGTATGGACTTGGATTTAGGGCTCGAAGCACTCTGTAAACATCTATCGGCTTGGAATTTAGTTCAACATCGAATCTTTGGGAAAGTACGACCTGGAATACATCACCTACTTTGACATGCTCTTTGGCAACATTAACTGCGGAAATAAAATCATCCTCGGTCGTGTTTGAGACCGCAGCAGTTGAGGCATTCGCTTCCGCCTGTTTAAAAACCGCATTTGTTGGTTGGCTAACTAACTCGAATAATAGATCGAGTCTGCTCACAGCTTCTTGATAGGCGGCCTCGAAGCTAGTAGCTTCATCGCAGTAGATGTTAGAAATCAGCTGTAATCCACTGTCCTTATGGTCGATAACAATAATGTCTTGAACCATTTCTAATTGGATTAGGGGAATTAAATATGGTTTGTTTTCTTTGACCGGAATCTTCTCTAATTGATGTATGAGATCCCAACAAAACAGTCCAACTAAGCCTGATGTGAGAGGCGGCATGTCTTCTAGGTTGATATGATGCCATGAATCCTGCATTTGCCTGAGGGCCTCAAGCGGGTCTTCACTTAGTAGCTGATCATCGGGAAGTAGCTTCCCTTTGTCAGTACTAGTAAAGCCATGTCCGGTACTTAAGTAGTTCGTTCTGGAATTCACGCCAATGAAACTGTATCTAGACCATACGCCTTGTTCCGCCGACTCAAGTAAGAAAGTTCCAGAACGCTCTTTGGCGACTTTATCAAACAGGCCAACAGGAGTTTCATTCCCACCAAAGATCTTCAGCGAAAGCGGAATAACATTGCCAATCCCCGCGATTTTGAGAAAACTGGCCTTGTCTAGGTTTAGGTTCTTGGCTTGCATTTTTCTTAGATTTTTGCTGACTCGGCCAAGGAACGAAGTCGATTAATTTGGGCGTTGCGATCTGCTGCCTTAAAAACTGCTGACCCGGCTACGAAAGTGTCAGCTCCTGCACTAGCAATGCTCGAAATATTATTTTCATCTACCCCACCGTCTACTTGCAGCCAAATGTCCTTGCCAGAGTGTTCGATTAATTCCTTAGCCTTTGATAACTTGGAAAGCGAGTCTTCAATGAAAGATTGTCCTCCAAAACCAGGTTCAACGCTCATGATCAGAAGCTGGTCGAATGCTTCTAAGCAATTAGCGACTTCACTCAACGCAGTTTTCGGTTTTACTGAAATTCCAGCCCGAACTCCGTGCTGCTGTATTGATTTAGCAACCTTGACCGGATCGCTACATGCCTCAAAGTGTACGGTTACTGAAAACACACCTATTTGCGCATACTCACTTGCCCAGTGGTCTGGATTTTCAATCATCAGATGAACATCAAGTGGCAGTTTAGTAATCTCTTGCATTCTCCGAACCATCGGTACCCCGAAGGTAAGATTTGGAACAAAATGTCCATCCATCACATCAACGTGGATACCATCCGCAGCCGAAATGCTCTCAAAGTCTCTCTCAAAGTTCACAAAATCTGCACTAAGAATACTCGGTTGGATACGGACGTTCATGGCTTAAGCCTATTGCCTGCTTTGCTTTCTGAGCATTGCCATGAACATTGAATCCATTCCGTCTCGATGAGTGAAAAGCTGGACGGTTTTCCTATTTGTGGGCAGGGTGTTACTGAAGTATTTAGTGTTCAAGACGGCAGTAAGGTCTTCAACTTCGATCTCCAAATTCTGTACTGCTTTATGAATGATTGCCGTTGTCTCGGATAGATGCGGAGAGCAAGTAACGTAGAGGCAAACCCCATCATCCTTTAAGAGCGAAATAGCACTCTCAAGAAGCTCATATTGTAATTTGCAGAGATCTTTTAAATCCTGATCACTTTTACGCCACCTAGCCTCAGGTCTGCGTCTAAGTGCTCCTAGACCAGTGCATGGGGCGTCCAAGAGAATTCGATCGAATTTACCTGACTGAGTATTGGCAAAAGATCTGCCATCTGCCCGGTGTACTTTGAATTGCCCAATAGACACAAGAGCCTCTTCAACCAGTGCTGCACGATGCTCCATCGGTTCGTTTGCTTCGAATTCCACCCCGTTTAGTTTGGCTATCGCTGCAAGGACTGCTGACTTACCACCAGGTCCAGCGCATAAGTCCAGCCATCTTTCTGATTCCCTAATCGGCCTAAAATCAGCCAAAGTTAGGGCTGCGAGTTGCGATCCTTCATCTTGGACACGTATAGACCCATTTTCAAAGCCGTCCAGTTCAGTAGGGTTTCCACCGCTGATGCTGAATCCATAAGGGCTATTTTTGTTGTGCTGGATGCTTTCGCCTTCCGCAGGCCTGGTTGCAAGTCCAGGCAGTGCTACAAGATTGACCGCTGCTGGATTGTTATTAATGTCTAAAAGCTTTTCCAGGTCTTCCGCTAAACCATCAGCTTCCAATGCACTTCGGTAAGCATTTATGATCCAAAGCGGATGACTAAAAGCCAAGGTTCGATATTCCTCAGCCGATGTGCTCCTTTTTAGCTGCGCAAGCCAATTCTCGAGGGGCAGTTGCGAAATGCTCCGGAGAATTCCGTTAGCAAAACCAACGACCTTCTCACCACAATTCTTGCGGACCAAATCAACCGTTTCGCTGATCGCTGCGTGATCAGGAACGCGCATGTTCAGAATTTGGTGGCAACCTAAACGCAAACAATTAAGAAGCGTTGCATCAATTTCCGAGCTTTTTCGAGATGAAACAATGTCTATTATGCGGTCATAAGTTAGCTGATTTCTAATTGCTCCGAAGGCTAACTCTTGTGCGAAACTTTTATCTCTAGCTGACATCTTTGAGTGTCTAAGCAGTTTCTGCATAGCTAGATTCGCATAAGCATCATCGAAAGTAACTTGGTTTAGAAGTTCCAGTGCCATACTTCGGCTCTGTGAAATCATTTGTCAAACTTCACTAGTTGCTGGTGACCTCTGAGCCAGTCGCTGGCAGACATGAGTTTCCTACCTGCCGGCTGAACAAGATGCAACTCAATCAATCTTTCATCGCCACATCCGACTAGCACCGAGTCTTGGACTTTAGCAATGGCTCCTGCTTCACAGGCAACACTCTCTGATGAGATTCTCGCTTCAAAAATCCTTATTGGCTCGTTATCGATTTGAGTCCAGGCTCCTGGCTCAGGGTTCATAGCTCTAATCAAATTGATGATTTCCTGGGCACTGCCGCTGAAATCAATCTTGGCATCCTTCCGCGCTATTTTTGGAGCACTACTTGGGGTACCCTCCTGAGCCGAGAGTGAGTGGATTCCAGCGTAGATCCTTGGCAGCTCTTCATTCAATAGTGTGATGCCAAGGTGAGCCAGCCGTTGCAGTAAGAAACCACTTGTCTCGTCCGCTTCGACTTTAGTTGGCACTTGACTGAGAACAGCACCGGTATCCATACCGAGGTCGATTTTGAATAGCGTTACTCCGGTTACCTCGTCGCCGTTGATGAGGCAGTGCTGTACAGGTGCTGCACCGCGATATCTCGGTAGGAGGCTGAAATGAAGATTGAACCATCCATGCGAAAGAACTTCAAGCGCTTCGGCTTTCAGGATCGATCCGTATGCCACAACTATCGCCAGATCTGGTTTGAGTTCTTTGATGCGCGCTAGCTCCGCTTCACCCAAACTATTTGCCTTGATGACTGGGATTGACCTGGCCAGTGCGTAATCAGCCACTGGCGATGAGGTAATTAGCTGTCTCCTGCCAACCGGGGCATCTTCGCGAGTGAGAACACCCACCACTTCGTGGCCTGAGTTCACCAGTCCGCCTAGCACTGTTACGGCCACAGCGGGGGTCCCGGCAAAAAGGATTCTCATAAGTTAACTACACCATAGTTTAGATGGCGTTCGGGTCATCCATGCGAACCCGGAATAGTCTTTGCCCAGGAAGTCGATTCTTACTCTTACTTGAGATCCTGGAAACCAGTTCTCTGAACAGCGGAGTAATGTTTTCAGCCTCCGAGTAGTTAAAGCAGAAATGTATCGTCTTCGGCTCAGCGCTTGCGATAGGCGAAATAGATGGACCGAGTGCCTGGATAAGTTCAACCTTCAACAATTCAAGATCAGACGAACTGTTACTTGAAACAGAAGCTATACGCCTTGTCGGAGGGAGGCCCAATTCCTCTCTTTCTAGGAAGTCTTGCCTCATGGCCTCAAAGAATTGAAGATCCTTCATTGACTCGGCCAGTTGATCGGTCAACCCCGAAAAAATTACAACTCCAGTCTCGGATGCCTTTTCAATAGCATTTGCCCATAGCAAAAGGGATTTTTCAAGTGCGCGAAGCCGTGGCGCACCAACCATGCTGTATGCGTCGGCCAACACTACATAAGTGTAGCCACCGCTGATTTCTGGCTCAGAACCGGGTGTAGCTATGACCAGATTTGGGCCTGGTTCAATTCTCGTGATGCGCTCCTCGGCACTTGAGTGGATTACATTTGCCTCCGTAAAGGCCTTCTTAAGCCACTCAGCCATGGCAGAAGATCCTGTCCGCAGTGTTCGAACTCGAGTTTCACCACATTCGCAAGGTGGAAGATCGCCTGTCGCCTTGCAACTTCGGCACCGAAACTTCTTTTTAGTATCAATCCAGATTCTTGCACCACACCCGCATTTTCTTAGATCTGAGCATTTAACGCACGCCAAGGCGGTAGCAAATCCGAGGTTTGCGATCTGTATAAGTACGGAAGAGTTCTGCTTTAGAGATTTGGCTATGGCCGAATAGGTTGCCTCATCCAATCGATTCAGCGATTCGGTTATCCTCACTGCTGGACGTTGACTTTGATCGCTTACGTGCTTTAGATAACCAATCTCGACAAGCCTTACTACCTCAGCGCTTGGACTAAGACTTGAGAACAACAGGTCGCAGTTTTCAAGCGATTGCCTAAGAAGAGCTACATCCCTGGTGTTCCAGTAGGGTGAGCTAGGTTCTATCTGCGATTCGTCGCCGTCATCCAGGACAAGTATTAGACCCAGATTCGGAGCTGGAAGAAATATCGAGGAACGCAGACCCACAAAGATGCCAGTTGACTGCATTGCTTGCAAATAGTTTGCATAATTCTGGCTCGCGCTATTAGCCGATGAAAAGATGTGTATGTCCTCGACAAGTCCAAGCTTCGCAAAAGCAATCTTCAGGTTATCGATGTCTCGATAGTCCGGTAAAGAGACAATCACGCTCCTGTTATCGGAAATGTAGTCTCTTGCTTTTTCGGCAAAGATCTTTGACCAGTTAGGGTAACTCTGTTTTCGGGTTATTGATGGTTGAACATATTCTCGTTTTGGCTCGGGTTTACCCTTATTGCCCTCAGAAAATTCCGGGCCGTACAAGTGGGTCTTTTCTACTCTCACCATCCGCTTAGGTATAACGGCGCTGAGTAACTCGCCAATAGAGCCCATAAACCTTGAAGCCACCGCCTCAATGAGCGCAAATTGATTGAATGAAAGGAGTGGAAAGTGGCTATCAACGTCGATTATCTCTGCAAGCGATCCTTTGAAATTAGTATGGTCAGAGGTTCCAACTACGACACCAATCTTTTGTTTCTTATCTGGACCAAATGGAACTCTAACTAATTGGCCGAATGCGAGCTCAGCGATATTGTCCGGAACTAGGTAATCAAATTCCTTGTCTAATGCCGGTAGCGGTGAAGCGATACGGACCTTTGCAATTAGTGTCACTTTAGTCGCCTGTTGCTCTGCGCAACTGCTCTACCCTGTTCGTTTGCTCCCAAGTAAAATTATCTAGTTCACGCCCGAAGTGTCCATAAGTTGCAGTCTGAGAATAGATTGGCCTCAATAGATCAAGACCTTCGATTATTCCCCTGGGGCTTAGATCGAAAACTTCCTTGATTGCTTTAGTTATTTTCTCTGGCGCGACTTCGTGGGTGCCAAATGTTTCCACATACAGTCCAACCGGATGGGCCTTGCCAATGGCATAAGCGACTTGAACCTCTACGCGTTCTGCAAGACCAGCTGCTACTACGTTCTTTGCCACCCATCGCATTGCGTAGGCGGCGGAACGGTCAACCTTTGACGGGTCCTTGCCACTAAAAGCTCCACCACCATGGCGGCTATAGCCCCCGTATGTGTCTACAATGATTTTTCTTCCAGTAAGCCCTGCATCGGCTTGCGGTCCGCCAACGACGAAGTTACCGGAGGGGTTTATCAAAACCCTTGCCGTAGCGAAATCAAGCCCATATTCGTTTAAAACCGGATCGATAACTAATTCGCGCATGGCCGCGGAGAGATCTTGCTGACTTACGTAGGAATCGTGTTGCGTGCTCAAGACAACAGTTTGAACAGAAACTGGCTTTATTCCGTCGTAGGCAACTGTTACCTGAGTCTTACCATCTGGTCTTAGAAAATCAGCTTTGTTTTGCTTTCTAACCTCCGCTAGGCGATTTGCTACGGCGTGCGCTAACTGGATAGGCATCGGCATGAGAGTTGGAGTTTCACGGCAGGCAAAACCGAACATTAGTCCTTGATCTCCAGCTCCCTGATCATCCAGTTCTGCTCTCGCCGTCCCTGCTCTGACTTCCATAGATCTATTTACGGCAGCGGCAATGTCTGGAGACTGTCGGCCTAATGACACGGAGACCCCGCAGCTAGCCCCATCAAATCCCGATTCCGATGAGTCGTATCCAATTTCAAGAAGTTTCTTGCGAACGATTTCAGGTATCTCTGAGTACCCTTCAGTTGTCACCTCGCCTGCGATAACAACTAGTCCTGTGGTGACTAGGGTTTCGATTGCAACTCTAGATGTCCGGTCCTGACTTAGTAGGTCGTCCAAAATAGCATCGCTTATCTGGTCGCAGACTTTGTCAGGATGCCCTTCGGTTACTGATTCGGATGTAAATAGTCTTAGTTCGCTCATAGAGCCCTAAGTATATCGAAACTAGCCGACATCTTTCGAACCCAGCAGAACTTCCACGGAATCAAGGATCTTTGCCGAAACTTCACGCTTAGTCCCAATAACGTCTTGGAAACCATCGCGATTGATCAGAATAACTTCTGTGTCAGCTTGACCGAATGTTCTGCCATTTGACACATCGTTAGCGACAATCATGTCCACGTCTTTCCGGTTGAGTTTCTCTTTGCCTCGCTCCAATAGTTCTTGATGTGTGCTTACAACTTCCGCGGCAAAGCCGACTAGTATTGCGCCATTTCCTTGTCTTTTGTTAGTTGCTGCCAAGCCTGCCAAAATATCATTTGTCTGGCTAAGTTGGAGAGCGATGCTATCCGAGTCAACCCTGCTTATTTTGCCCCCTGAACTGCTAGAAACAGTGAAATCGCTTACCGCAACTGGCATTATCAACACATCGGTTGATGGTAATAGGTTTTCAAGTAAAGTAGCTAATTCTGACGATGTGCTAGCGCAAGAGATTTCCGCCTGAGTCGGTAGCGGCTCAGAGATGTTGCAAGATATAAAACTTACCCTTGCGCCTCGAGATATTGCCTCTTCTGCGAGGGCGATGCCTTGTTTACCACTAGAGCGATTTCCAATAAATCTCACATCGTCAATCGGCTCTTGGGTCCCTCCAGCGGCAATAACGAAATGCTTCCCTGAAAGTGTCTGGGAATGTGTATGAAAGAGCCTCTGAAAAATCTCTTCAGGTTCCATCATTCGCCCAACGCCACTGTCTTTTCCTGTAAGTCGGCCAATTCCAGGCTCTAGTATGTCGACGCCTCTAGCTCTCAAGGTCAATATGTTTTCCTGGGTGGCTGGGTGGAACCACATCTCTGTATGCATTGCTGGTGCAACGACAACTCGAGCCTTGGTCGCGAGCAATACATTGAGAAGCAGATCATCAGCCAATCCATTTGCATATCTGGCCAAGAAAGATGCCGTCGCAGGCGCTATGACTATGAGATCAGATTCTTGCGCTACTTTGATGTGTTTAACCTGATCGATCTGAGTGTAGATATCCGGATCTATAGCGCTGTGGGAAATAGCCTCTAGTGTTGCCGCACCAACGAAGCGAAGTGCATTTGGAGTTGGTAGAACTTGAACTTGATGCCCAGCTTCGGTAAGAAGTCGCAGCAGACTTACAGCCTTATAAGCTGCAATCCCGCCGGTAATACCAACCAGGACGCGCACTGTGTTACCAGATGTTAGTCGTTGGATTTAACAACCACTGCGCCAGCAACGATTTCGTGCATGGCGATAGAAAGTGGCTTGTCGTCGACGGCTGAATCCACAAGTGGTCCGACATTTGAGAATAAGGATCCCTCGTGCAGTGCTGAATAGTAGTCGTTGATTTGGCGTGCACGTTTGGCGGCAAAAATAACTAGGCCGTATTTGGATGGGTGCTTACCCATTAGTGAATCAATTGACGGGGATACGATTCCCTCTAGTTTTTCAGACATTGAAAACTTTCTATGAAGTAGATAAGGGCACTAGGCCTGCATCAATTCTAAGACCTCTTGGGCTGCTTGCGCTACCTCAGTGTTTACCACGACGTGGTCAAACTCCCCAATCGCCGCCATCTCATCAAGTGCACTGTTCATCCTTATTGCTACCTGCTCCGGGTTTTCGGTGCCTCGTTCAGCTATTCTCCGCTCCAATTCCTCGATACTCGGCGGAGCCAGAAAGATGAGGTTAGCTGCCGGTAGAGATTGTTTTACCTGTCTAGCCCCCTGAACGTCTATTTCAAGAATTATCTGCTGATTATTAGCCAGAGCCGTCTCAACTGGACCACGTGGGGTACCGTACCGATAATTCTTATGAACCACGGCATGCTCTAATAATTCGTTGTTTTCAACCATTTCGTCGAAGGTTTGGTCGCTCACAAAAAAGTAGTGGATCCCATCCAATTCGCCAGGTCGCGGCGGTCGTGTTGTCACAGATACGGAAAGTATTATCTCTGGGTGATCCTTTAGTATCTCCCTGACCACAGTGCCCTTACCAACGGCGGTAGGACCAGCCAATACAGTGAGCCTTGTCATTTCTCTAGCCTATCCAGCAAGAGCTTCATTGATGCTTTCCTGAGCTGCACTGGCTCGTCGCTTAGCATTGTCTATTCCATCTGTGAGTATGTCTCTAGAAACACTACAAATAACATCAGGTGTTAGCGAGCCAAAAATTCTGTGAATTTCACTAAGTTCTGCACCTTGAGCTCCAAACCCTGGCGCTAGTATCGGCGACCGGAGCTTTTCCTTTTGAACTTTGAGTGTTTGAAATAAGTGAGGATCATCAACCGTAGCTCCAACAACCAAGCCGACATTTCCAAAACGGGAACCGGAAGCAGCACTCACTTGGTTCAGTTCGATAACCTGTTTGGCAATCATCTCTGCCACGCTGCTGTCCCCTTTAGCCGCAGTTTGGATCTCTCTACCCTCTGGGTTAGATGTTGCGCATAAAACAAAAACAGCTTTTCCACGTTCGGTTGCCGCGGCTATTGCTCCATGAAGCGATCCAATGCCGAGATACGGGCTCAAGGTAAGGCCGTCGCAGATAAACGGCGCGTTCTTTGAAAGCCATGCATCGGTGTAGGCCTGCATGGTTGATCCGATGTCACCGCGCTTGGCATCGGCAATTACAAGAAGTCCCCTCTGGCTTGCCTCGCTAAGGAGCCTTTCAAGCACCGCGAAACCGACAGCGCCAAACCTTTCAAAGAATGAAACCTGAGGTTTAACAATTGACACCACATCAGTTACCTCGTCCAATAGTTTCATTGAGAATCGCTCTAGGCCTTGGCTGTCAACCGTGAAACCCGATTCATCTATTAATGCTTCGTGCGGATCTATTCCAACACAAAGGTGACCCTTGCTACTAAAGGCGTTTTCTAGTTTTCTGGAAAAAGTATCAGGCAAGAAGGGCCCTCCGATCAATGGCATGTTCCTGAAGTGATTTGACATTGAATTTGCCAGCTTGAACAATTTCAAAGGAACCGATGGCCGCTGCTACTTGGGCTATCGTAGTGAAGATAGGTGCATCGGCGGCCGTTGTAGCGGCTCTGATTTCATAACCATCTTTTCTTGCATCGGAACCACTTGGAGTATTCACTACAACATCTACTTTGCCTGCTGTGATAAGTTCCACAATTGTCGGGCCATCAGGCGCGTTATCGTCCGCTGAATGCTTTCTCACCACAGTTGTCTTGATTCCATGACGTTGCAAAATTGCTGCTGTACCAGAGGTAGCTAGAATTTCGAAACCTAGTTGCGCTAACCGCCTAACTGGAAGAACTACCTGGTGTTTATCTCGGTCTGCTACAGAGACAAATATAGATCCAGAAGTCGGTAGTGCTGATCCAGCGGCAGACTGACTCTTGGCAAATGCAGTTGGGAAATCAACATCTATACCCATTACTTCCCCAGTAGATCTCATCTCTGGACCTAGCAATGAGTCAACAAACCTTCCATCCTTTGTTGCGAAACGTTTGAACGGAAGTACTGCCTCTTTAACTGAAATCGCGCTACCTTGTGGGATGTGTGTACCATCTTGCGCTGGAAGATGGCCATTTTTGACTAAATCTTCGATACTCATACCGACCATAACCAGTGAGGCCGCCTTTGCCAAGGTAATGCCGAGAGCCTTGGAAACAAACGGCACTGTTCGCGAAGCTCTCGGGTTTGCTTCGAGGACATAGAGCACATCATGGGCTAGAGCAAACTGAACATTTATAAGTCCCCGGACACCAATACCCTCTGCTATTTTTCTAGTTGCTTCCACAACTCGGTCGATTTGAGCTTCACTTAGCGTAATCGGTGGCAGTGTGCAGGATGAATCACCAGAGTGGATACCGGCTTCCTCGATGTGCTCCATGACACCACCAACATATAGTTGCTTTCCGTCGTAGAGCGCGTCGATGTCTATTTCGATGGCGTCGTCCAAAAATCTATCAACCAGTAACGGGTGGTCAGGGCCAACTATCGCCTGGTCCGCGATACGGTCAAAATAACCGCCTAAGGCTTCAGAATCGTAGACAATTTCCATGCCGCGGCCGCCGAGGACGAAGCTTGGCCGAACAAGTACTGGGAACCCAATTCTCTCTGCTACGTTCTTGGCCTCTTGAAGATTTGTTGCTGTCCCGTTTGCCGGAGAGATCAGCCCTGCTTTATCCAAGATCCGGCTAAACGCTCCACGTTCCTCCGCTAAGTCGATCGCATCTGGTGTGGTACCTAGAATAGTTATTCCGGCGTCTGCAAGACCTCGGGCCAGACCAAGCGCCGTTTGGCCACCGAGCTGAACAACTGCACCGATTACCTCGCCGCTTTGAGCTTCAGCGTGAACAACTTCCAAAACATCCTCTAATGTAAGGGGCTCAAAATAGAGTCGATCACTGGTGTCATAGTCAGTTGAAACCGTTTCGGGATTGCAATTGATCATGATGGTTTCGTAACCGGCTTCACTCAACGCAAATGAAGCATGGACACAGGAATAATCAAATTCCACTCCCTGGCCAATGCGGTTCGGGCCTGAGCCGATAATTATCACTTTCTTCTTCGTTGAGGCCCGAACTTCGCTTTGCTCTTCGTAGCTGCTGTAGTGATAAGGCGTTAGAGCTGGGAACTCCCCCGCGCAGGTGTCAACTGTTTTGTAAACGGGCCTAATCCCAAGTTCGCGTCGTTTGCCTCGAACTGCCTCTTCACTATGTCCACGAAGTTGCCCAATCTGACTATCACTAAACCCGTTTTCTTTGGCGAACCGAATGACATCCATATCTAGGTGTTTAGCTGTTGCAATTTCCATAGCTGCTTGATTCAGAAATTGTATTTGTTCAAGAAACCATGGATCTATCTTTGTAGCATCGAAGGCCTCTTCGATTGTTGCGCCGGCCCGCATTGCCTGCTGCAGAGTGACGATACGGCCATCAGTTGGTGTTCTAGATAATTCGAGTAGTTGCTCTTTGGTTTTCGATTGCTCATTCCAATGGAAGGATGAACCGCGTCGTTCCAAAGATCGTAAGGCCTTCTGGAGTGCCTGGCCGAATGTCCTACCTATTGACATGGCCTCACCGACAGATTTCATTGTTGTAGTGAGAGTGCTATCGGCCGCCGGGAATTTTTCGAATGCAAACCTTGGAACCTTTACCACCACATAATCAAGTGTTGGCTCAAAAGATGCTGGGGTTACTTTAGTAATGTCGTTTGGTATTTCATCCAAGGTGTAACCGATTGCTAGTTTTGCTGCAATCTTGGCAATCGGGAAGCCCGTAGCCTTTGAGGCCAGCGCGGACGATCTACTCACTCTTGGATTCATCTCGATAACGATTACACGACCGGTATTTGGTTCAACTGCAAATTGGATGTTGCAGCCACCTGTGTCAACGCCGACAGCTCGAATTATGTCGATACCAATGTCCCTGAGTCGTTGATACTCGCGGTCGGTAAGCGTAAGAGCTGGCGCAACTGTGATTGAGTCGCCGGTGTGTACACCAACCGGATCAACGTTTTCAATCGAACATACGACAACTGTGTTATCGGCCTTATCCCGCATCAACTCAAGTTCGTATTCCTTCCAACCAAGAATCGACTCCTCAAGTAATACCTCAGTGGTAGGGCTGGCTTGGAGACCCGCTCCAGCAATTCTGACTAGGTCTTCTTCGTTGAAAGCAATACCAGAGCCTAGACCACCCATCGTGAATGAAGGTCTTACCACTACCGGGTAGCCGAGTGTATTTGCTCCATTTAGAACTTCTTCTAATGTATGAGCGATCAGCGACTTTGCGACATCAGCGCCGGACTTTATTACCAGTTCCTTGAAGGATTGGCGATCCTCTCCAGCCTTTATCGCAGCTACCTTAGCGCCAATTAGCTCGACGTTGTATTTCTCTAGAATTCCCAACTCGTGCAGACTTATAGCCGCATTAAGAGCAGTCTGGCCGCCAAGGGTAGGAAGAATCGCATCGGGCCTTTCTTTTGCAATGATCGACTCAATCACTTCGGGAGTAATCGGCTCGATGTAGGTAGCGTCGGCAAAATCAGGATCAGTCATGATTGTTGCTGGATTACTGTTTACAAGAATTACTCTGACGCCCTCGGCTCTAAGTACGCGGCAAGCTTGGGTTCCCGAGTAATCAAACTCGCAGGCTTGGCCGATGACAATTGGTCCTGATCCAATAACAAGTACTGATTTTATGTCTTCTCTTTTTGGCATTAGGCCCTCAGTTCGTTCTTTGAGTTTTGGATTAGTGCTACCAAGCGGTCAAACAAATAATTTGCGTCGTGCGGGCCAGCAGCGGCTTCCGGGTGATACTGCACCGAGTAAGCAGGTAAATCTAAGCATTCGATGCCTTCAACAACGTTGTCGTTTAGACAAACATGGCTCACTCTAACTTTTCCGAAACCGGCTGGGCTCTCGATCACACCATCGCTGTCCATCTTTACTGCGAAGCCGTGATTATGTGCGGTAACTTCAACCTTGTTTGTTTTCTTATCTAATACAGGTTGATTAATTCCGCGGTGTCCGAAGGCAAGTTTGTAGGTGTCGAAGCCTAGAGCTCGACCTAGAAGTTGATTACCAAAGCAAATACCGAAGAATGGAATTTTGCGCTTAAGGACTTCCCGAAGGAGATTCACCTGCTGTTCAGCAGTACTTGGATCTCCGGGTCCATTACTGAAAAATACCGCGTCTGGTTGATTAGCTAGCAGCGTATCAATGTCAGTTTTGGCTGGATAAACCGAAACCTCAAGACCGCGGGTTGCCATGTTCTCTATCGTTGAGCGCTTAATGCCAAGATCTACTATTGCCACACTGCCGACGGTCTGTCCATCAGCTTCGATTTTGTAAACCTCTGGTGTTGACACAACATCGCTAAGTGATCTGCCAGCCATGGCCTCAGAGTTTCGCACTAATTCCACCAAAGTAGCAATAGGCCGCTTGGCTTGATCGCCACTGAAGATACCGGCCCGCATGACCCCAATCTCTCTTAGATGAAGTGTTAGCGCTCTAGTATCGAGCCCAGAAATACCTACTACCCCATCTCGCACTAAATCCTGCTCGAGTGTTCTTTCACTTCGGAAATTCGATGTAATCCTTGAATTTTCTTTTACAACGTAACCTGAGACCCAAATCCGATCAGATTCTTCGTCGCGATCATTCATACCCGTGTTTCCTATGTGCGGTGCTGTTTGAACGACGATTTGGCCAGCATAGGAAGGGTCAGTTAATGTTTCTTGATATCCAGACATGCCAGTGGCGAATACGATTTCCCCAAGAGTCGAACCAACTTTACCGAAGGAATACCCGGAGAAGGTGACCCCATCTTCTAAGACTAGAAGCGCATCTTTAGATCTAATCATTGTCCCTATCAATCTCTAGTACTTTGCCTGATGAAACCGTTTGCCGTCCCTTGAAAAAAACATGCTGTATCTTGCCAGTAAGTGACATGCCCAGGTATGGGTTATTCCTGCTTCGGCTTTCGCTTTCGTCAATAACCTCGTAACTGATGGAAGGGTCGAGCAACACAATGTTTGCTGGTGCCCCAATAGCTATCCCCTTACCCTGACCTGCCATACCGGCAATCAAGGCTGGTTTAGAAGACATCACCTCTTCAAATCTGGCCCAGTCCATCATTTTTGTATCAATCATTGCTGTGATAACAACACTGGCGGCATTTTCTAAACCAATCATTCCGTTGGCCGCCGCGGCCCACTCGCAATCTTTACTCTCTTCAGGATGCGGCGCATGATCGGTTGCGACGATGTCAATTGTTCCGTCAGCTAGAGCTTCTCTAACGGCCATTACATCAGTCTTGGTTCGAAGTGGAGGGTTAACTTTGAACACGGTGTTGTACTCCTTCACTAAGTCTTCAGTAAGGATCAGGTGATGCGGTGTGACTTCCGCCGTCACCGAAATACCGCGTTGTTTAGCCCAGCGGATCACATCTACTGTTTCTTTGGTGGAAACATGGCAGACATGCAGTTTCGACCCAGTTTGCTCGGTGAGTAGCACATCTCTAGCAACGATGCTAGCTTCTGCTGAGGCTGGCCAGCCAGCAAGACCCAACTTGAAGGAAAGTTCACCCTCATTCATTTGCGCGTCCTTAGTTAAACTCGGGTCCTGCGCGTGTTGGGCTATTGTTCCACCAAAGGCCTTTACGTATTCAAGTGCACGGCGCATCAAAAGCGAATCGCTCACACACTTTCCATCGTCGCTAAAAACTCTGACATTTGCTTTTGAGGAATTCATCAACCCAAGATCGGCAAGCTTTTCGCCAGCAAGGTCCAAAGTGACCGCGCCTATTGGTTGCACCTCAACGTATCCTGCCTCAATACCTAAATTGAATACCATCTCTACGACCGCAGCATTATCGGCAACCGGAGAGGTATTAGCCATGGCATTTACTGCAGTGAAGCCGCCCTTTGCGGCTGCTTTTGAGCCGGAAAGAATCGTTTCACTCGCTTCTGAGCCTGGTTGGCGAAGATGTGTGTGTAGATCGACGAATCCACCAAGTGCCATTAGCCCATTAGCGTCTATTACTTCAGCATCTAGCTTGGCACCGGCTTCTAGCGCGGTAATGACTCCGTCTTCGATAACAATGTCAGTCTCTGTTCCGTCGGCCAGCTGCGCGGATTTGAGTATGTAACTTTTCATTTGTTTTTAACCTTCCTGGGCTAACAATCTATAAAGAACCGCCATTCGTAGAGCTACTCCGTTGGTAACCTGCTCTTTGATAAGTGATTGCGCAGAATCTGCAACTCTTGAAGCAATCTCCAAACCCCGGTTCATAGGGCCTGGATGCATGACCAATGTTTTTGCTGGTAGCAATTCAAATCTTGACGCAGTTAGCCCAAATAACTCGGAGTACTCTAGTTGCCCTGTTAGAAATGCAGAGTTCATTCTTTCCTGTTGTATGCGTAACATCATGATTACATCGAACTTTGCAGACAGTGCCTCGTCTAGATTCAAGTAGCTTTCATCTGCCAAAGGTGAGGAAGTCCGAGGTAGTAAAGTGGCCGGAGCGCATAACCCTACCGTTGCGCCTAACTTCCTAAGTAGAAGGGCGTTCGATCTTGCGACTCTGCTGTGCAAGATGTCGCCGACTATAAGCACTCTGATTCCATCTAGGTCGGATTTATCAGTTGAACCTTTTAGTGCGTTACGTATTGTAAGCGCATCAAGCAAAGCTTGTGTTGGATGTTCATGCGTGCCATCACCTGCATTGATGACTGCGGCGTTAGACCAAGCAGAGTCTGCAATAGTTTTCGCTACGCCCGATGCACTGTGACGCACAATTAGCGCTTCAACACCCATGGCTTCCAAGGTGATTACTGTGTCTTTGAGAGATTCACCTTTACTCACCGATGAGCCTTTAGCCGCGAAACTCACAACATCAGCGGACAAGCGCTTTGCGGCAATCTCGAAAGATAATCTGGTCCTGGTCGAGTCCTCGAAAAACAGATTAGCGACGGTTTTGCCCGATAGCGCAGGAAGTCGCTTTATTTCCTTGACATTGGTTTTGCGCATCTCGTTTGCTAGATCGAGTAAGTCTAAACTTTGCTGAATACTCAAATCTTCTACGCTAAGTAGATGCTTCATTGCTCAATCACCACCGATTGATCGGAGTCGGATTCAAGCAAGCGAACTCGTACGGTCTCGGCCAAACTGGTTGGGATGTTTTTACCGACAAAATCGGCACGTATCGGCAACTCACGGTGACCACGGTCAACCAGAACGGCTAATCTCACTGCTTTTGGCCTGCCAAAAGTTACTATCGCATCAAGTGCGGCCCTTATTGTCCTGCCGCTGAAGAGTACATCATCGACTAATACGACTGTCTTGCTAGAGAGGTCAGTAACAGGCATGTGTGTGTTTGCGATTTCTTTACCAGGCTTTGTAGCTAGGTCATCGCGGTAGAGGGTGACATCCAGTGTTCCGATTGAAGAATCAATGTCGAAATCTGTGTAATTGGCTTTTATGGCCTTTGCTATTCGATCTGCCAGATAAACGCCTCTGGTAGGGATTCCTAAGATAAGTAAATTTTCAGTGCCGTGATTGGTCTCAATAATTTCATGAGAAATGCGGGTTATCGCGCGATCAATGTCGTTCGCGTCCAGCACGGTGCGCACAGTCATGTGCAACTCCTTCTGCGCCTCACGGGACGCCGTTAAAGGATTTATCTTTGGCTACTATACCTGAAAGATAAGAGATTTGACTAGATTGGCTTGCGAGTTGCCAGTATGGCGGCCAACACCCCGTTAATGAAGGCTGGCGAGTCATCCGTGCTCAAGTCTGAAGCGATTTCCACAGCTTCGGAGACCGCAACGGCAGCTGGTGTGTCGGTTAGGTACAGAATCTCAAAGCAGGCAAGTCTCAAAATCGCACGATCCACGGCAGGCATCCGGTCCATTGGCCAGTTTTGGCTTAGCGAGCTAATTCTTTGATCTATTTCGATCTGGTTTTTAAGTACACCGCTGACCAAGATCTCTGCGAAATCAAAAATGTCAGCTTGGTTCTGTCGATCCGACATGGCAGTTCGCATCTCGGCCAGAATATCCGTTGCCATAGCGTCTCTAAGATCCGCAGCGTAGAGCGCTTCGACTGCCCTTTTTCTAGACTTTGTTCTAGCGCTCACAGTTAGTCGGTAACTCGACCAAGGTAATCCCCGGTCCTTGTGTCAACCTTCACCCTGGTGCCCTGCTCCACGAACAACGGGACTTGAATCTGTAAGCCAGTTTCTAATGTTGCTGGTTTGGTTCCACCGCTCGAGCGATCTCCTTGTAAGCCTGGTTCAGTGAAGGTTATTTCGAGCACAACAGAAGCTGGTAGCTCCACGTAGATCGGTAGTCCCTCATGTATTGCAACGATTGCTTGTTGATTTTCTAGGAGGTAGTTTGCTGCATCGGCAACTAACTCTTGACTCAAAGTCAGTTGGTTGTAGTCCTGGGTATCCATAAAGACGAAACCCTCACCATCGTTATAGAGGTACTGCATTTCGCGCTTATCAACGTTGGCGGTCTCAATCTTTACTCCCGCATTTAGAGTTCTGTCGACGACCTTGCCACTAATAACATTCTTGAGCTTGGTTCTCACGAAAGCTGGGCCCTTGCCTGGCTTCACGTGTTGAAACTCGATAACCTGCCAGAGCTGGTTATCCATACTGAGTACCATTCCATTTTTTAGATCATTGCTTGTAGCCATTATTTACCTCTATTGTGTTGGCCTGAATAGCCTTGATGAGTTTATCAGTTGGCTAGAAAACGCAGCGCAAGTAAATAGGAGTTAATCCCAAGACCCGCGATAGTTCCGGTGGCAACCCCAGAAATCACTGAGGTGTGGCGAAACCCTTCTCTAGCGCTTGGATTAGATATGTGCACCTCAATCAACTTAAGCCCAGATTTAGTGAGCATCTCAGCCGCGTCACGAAGAGCATAAGAGTAGTGGGTGAAAGCTGCTGGGTTGATGATTACATCTTGCTTTTGCGCCAGAGCCTCGTGTAACCACCCGATCAATTCGGCTTCATCGTTTGATTGCCGAATGTCGGTTCCAAGACCTAGCGCTACCGCCTCAGCGGTAACCGTAGCAACCAAGTTGGCGTAGCTTGCAGAGCCGTAAACTTCGGGGTCTCGGTTACCGAGATGGGCCAGATTTGGGCCATTAAGGACTAGCACAGTACGCATTATTAGAATCTACCGCTAACTTGCGATTTCTTGAAATGCTTGAAACAGGATTTCCTCGGTAACAGCTTCCATGATCACAGGCTTACCTAGATCTTCTAAAACAACAAAGCGCAAGATCCCCGCTCGGGATTTCTTATCAACCTGCATGCCTTTATACAGAGAATTCCAGCGATCTAGCGGATAACTAACCGGAAGGCCTAGAGTCGAAAGAATCTCCTTATGCCTATCTGCTATCTCGTCATTCAACTTTCCTGAGAGCCTGGCAAGCTCGGCAACGAAGCACATTCCGATGGATACCGCGTGCCCATGTCTAATCTTGAAATGTTCGCTAAGTTCAATTGAATGGCCAAGGGTATGACCATAATTCAAGATCTCTCTCAGCGAGGATTCCTTAAAGTCTTTACTAACCACATCTACTTTTACAGCTATCGCTTTTTCAACTAAGGCTGCAAAACGTTCAGATCGGGAGTCGGTTGCGTCTTTGTAATCTTCTTCGATTAGATCAAGGATAGAAGGATCCGCTATGAAGCCACATTTGATGATTTCGGCAAACCCCGCTCCAAGTTCAACTTTCGGCAATGACTCCAGAGCGTCTAAGTCAACGATTATGGCTTTAGGGTCGTAGAAAGTGCCGACAAGGTTCTTTCCTTCTAGGGTATTGATAGCTGTCTTTCCGCCGATAGCAGCATCCACCATGGCAA